>Ga0136617_10000584_pt1 | contig 31022 bp, 29 predicted proteins | sample AntDrymUQ3222106_2_FD_129672 | JGI IMG/M metagenome (GOLD analysis project Ga0136617, IMG submission 129672) | Polar desert sand microbial communities from Dry Valleys, Antarctica - metaG UQ322 (21.06) | ecosystem: Environmental > Terrestrial > Soil > Desert | place: Antarctica: Dry Valley... | reverse complement strand
TCCCTGCACCAGGGTCGAGTCGACGTCGAGGACGATGAGCCGCTTGGCGCGCCGTTGCAGCCCGGAGCGCTCGACGGCGACATCGACCCCCAGCGAGGACGCAGCGACGGCGAGCCGGGTGCGCAGCTCTGCCGGCGCAGCACCGGACACCTCGAGCTCGACGGCCGTGACGGGATAGTGCGCGATGCGCACGATGCGGTCGATGTTGGCGCCGCAGCCGGCGATGCAACCGGCCAGCCCGGCCATGGCCTGCGGGAGCAGGGGGTGCCCGAGCACAGTGACGTGGCTGCGCCCGCGTCGCCTCGGGTCGTCGTGCTCGCCGCCGTCGCCGCTGCGCGAGACCTCGACCTCCATGCCCATCGGAGCGAGCGCCGCGGTGAGCGCGTCATCGACGGAGCGGTCGGTTGCTGTCGGCGCGGTGACCAGCACCCCGAGGATCAGCCGGCCCCTGATGACCACCTGCTCGACGTCGAGCACGGTGACCTCGTGGGCCGACAGTGCCTCGAACAGCGCCGACGTCACGCCCGGGCGGTCGTGTCCGGTGACGGTGACCAGCATCGTGGGACTCAAACGGTGACCCGCTGGCCCTTCCCGACGACGGTGATCCCGCCTGCCGAGACGACGAAGCCGCGGGCGCGGTCCTCGTCGGGGTCCATCCCGATGCGGGCGCCTTCGGGCACGACGACGTTCTTGTCCAGGATGGCGTTGCGCACGACCGCGTTGCGGCCGACGGTGACGCAGTCCATCAGCACACTGCCGGTCACTTCGGCCCACGAGTGCACGGTCACGTTCGGGGAGAGCACCGAGTCCTGCACATAGGAGCCCGACACCACGACGCCGTTGGAGATGAAGGAGTTGACGGCCCGGCCGATCCGGCCCTCCTCGGCGTGCACGAACTTCGCCGGCGGCAGGGGGTCATGGGTGGTGTAGATCGGCCAGTCGCCGTTGTAGAGGTTGAACTCGGGGTGAACCGAGATCAGGTCGGTGTGGGCCTCGTAGAACGAGTCGATGGTGCCGACGTCGCGCCAGTAGTCGCGGTCACGGGCGGTCGAGCCCGGCACATCGTTGTCGCGGAAGTCGTAGACCTGCGCCTCGCCCTTGTCCACGAGCATCGGGATGATGTCGCCGCCCATGTCGTGCTTGCTGGCCGGGTTCATGGCGTCCAGCCGCAGCGCCTCCAGCAGCACCCGGGTGGTGAAGACGTAGTTGCCCATCGACGCGTAGACCTGGTCGGGCGCATCGGCCAGACCCTCGGCGTCGGGTGGCTTCTCCAGGAAGGCACTGATCGTGCGCAGGTCCTCAGCGGTCTCGATGACGCCGAACTGGTCGGCGAGGGACAGCGGCTGGCGAATCGCGGCGACCGTCACGCCGGCGCCAGCGGCCACGTGCTGGGCCACCATCTGGCTCGGGTCCATGCGGTAGATGTGGTCGGCGCCGAAGACGATGACATGGCTGGGCCGCTCGTCGTTGATGAGGTTCAGGCTCTGGTAGATCGCATCGGCCGACCCGGCGAACCACCGCGGGCCGAGCCGCTGCTGGGCGGGCACCGGCGCGATGTAGTTGCCGAGCATCGCCGAGAGCCGCCACGCCTGGGCGATGTGGCGGTCCAGGCTGTGGCTCTTGTACTGCGTGAGCACCACGATCTTCCGGTAGCCGCCGTTGACCAGGTTGGAGAGCACGAAGTCGATCAGCCGGTAGATGCCGCCGAACGGGACGGCGGGTTTCGCCCGGTCGGCGGTGAGCGGCATCAGCCGCTTGCCCTCGCCCCCCGCGAGAACGATCGAGAGCACCTTCTGGGCCATGGCGAGACGGTACCCCGCGGCGTGCGAGAGCATGGCGGGGTGCGCGCCGACCTACTGACCCGGGAGTACCCGCCAGAGGTCTACGGCGGCGCCGGGGTGCACGTCGAGTACCTCGTCCGGGAGCTGCGCCGGCTCGTCGACATCCGGGTCCACTGCATGGGTGCCGCACGCGACGAGCCCGGCGTCACGGCGTACGGCGTGCCGGTTGAGCTTGCCGACGCCAACGGTGCGCTGCGAGCACTCGGGACCGATCTGCTGATGGCAGCGGGCTCCGCGGGAGCGGACGTCGTGCACTCGCACACGTGGTACGCCGACCTCGCCGGGCACCTCGCCAAGCTGCTGCACGGTGTGCCGCACGTGGTGACCGCGCACAGCCTCGAGCCGCTGCGGCCGTGGAAGGCCGACCAGCTCGGCGGCGGCTACGCCGTGTCGTCCTGGGCCGAGCAGGTCGCGTTCGAGGCGGCGGATGCGGTGATCGCGGTGTCGGCCGGGATGCGCGAGGACGTGCTGCGCTGCTACCCGCAGGTCGATCCCGACCGGGTGCACGTGGTGCACAACGGCATCGACCCCGACGAGTACAGCCCCGACGGGGGCACCGACGTTCTGCAGCGGCACGGGATCGACCCCGACCGGCCCAGTGTCGTCTTCGTCGGGCGCATCACCCGGCAGAAGGGGCTGCCGCACCTGCTGCGCGCCGCTCGGGCCCTCGACCCGCGGGCCCAGATCGTCCTGTGTGCCGGCGCGCCGGACAACCCCGAGATCCTGGCCGAGGTGAGCGTGCTGGTCGAGGAGCTGCGGCGGGACCGGCATGGCGTCGTGTGGATCAGCGAGATGCTGCCCAAGCCGCATGTCGTGCAGATCCTGACCCACGCCACCGTGTTCGCGTGCCCGTCGGTCTACGAGCCGATGGGCATCGTCAACCTGGAGGCGATGGCCTGCAACGCGCCGGTGGTCGCGACGGCCACCGGCGGCATCCCGGAGGTGGTGGCCGACGGGGAGACCGGGCTGCTCGTGCCGATCGAGCAGCTGGCGGACGGCACCGGTACGCCGGTGGATGCCGGGCGGTTCGAGGAGGACCTGGCCGACCGGCTGAACACGGTGCTGGGCGACGAGGCGGTGGCGCGCCGGATGGGGCAGGCGGGCCGTCGTCGCGCCATCGAGCACTTCTCCTGGACGACCGTCGCGACCCGGACGCTCGACGTCTACCGCTCCGCGACGGGCTAGACCGGGGCGTTGCTGCAGGCTGCTTCGACAGCGCGGCGGGATGCCGTCGCGAGCCGGTCGAGGACGACGGACCGCTGTCCCATCTCGCTGGCGCTGACCGCTGCCCCCTCGCTGCGTCGGGCCAGCGCGGCCACCGCCCCGATCCGCAGCGCCTGGGTCAGCAGAGCGTGGGCCCTTGGCGGGTAGGACTGCGGCAGTGCGGGGGCCGAGCTGCGGGCCCGGCCGGCGAGCAGGGACGCCGCCTCTGGTCCCCACTTGGCGACGTCGAGACGAGCGAGCTCCTCGGCACACTCCCGCAGCTCCTCGGCCAGCATCCGCTCGACCTCAGCCACCGTCGGGACGCTCGACGAGGCCGGCGCCACGTCGTACGCCTGCCACGTCCCGCGCCCGCCCGGCACGAGCGCCAGCGACCGGCCGCCCACGGTGATCGCCGCCTCCGCGGCCTCGACCGCGATCGCGTTCACCGCCGGGGGGCCAGGCAACCCGGTCGGGTCGCCGGGCACCGGGAGCACGAGGCGCAGCGCGACGGCACCGTGGCCGCGCAGCCGTCCCAACGCCAGCGAGATGCCGACCGGGCTCGTTTCTCCCGGCAGTCCGCTGACCCGGTGGGCCGGGTCGTCGGCGGTGATCCGATCGGTGGCCTCGTCCAGGCTGGTCGCGCCGGACAGCGCGGCGTTGCCCCACGCGACCAGCCGCGCGGACCGCGGCAGCTCCAGCATCCCTGCCCCCTTGCCCCTGCCCCTCCATGATCGTGAAGGGTTCTTGCCCGCAAGTGTTGGGGCAATCCTTCACGATCATGAAATCTGGGGTCGGTAGGTTGCGGGCATGTCCGACGTCCTCGACTTCCGCGGCGTCAGCGTGCTGCGGGGCGGGTCCACCCTGCTGGACAGGGTGGACTGGGCGGTGTCGGAGGGAGACCGCTGGGTGGTGCTCGGTGCCAACGGTGCCGGCAAGACGACCCTGCTCCAGCTCGCGTCGGCCAACCTGCACCCCAGCCGTGGCCGGGCCACGATCCTCGGCGAGACGCTGGGCGCCGTCGACGTGTTCGAGTTGCGGCCGCGGATCGGGCTGTCCAGCGCCGCCCTGGCCGATCGGCTGCCCGCGAAGGAGACAGTGCGCGACGTGGTGCTCACCGCGTCCTATGCCGTGGTCGGCAGGTGGCGGGAGCGCTACGACGCGCTGGACAGCGACCGGGCCGACGAGCTGCTCGACGCGCTCGGGGTGGCCGGACTGGCCCAGCGGCGCTTCGGCACCCTGTCGGAGGGCGAGCGCAAGCGCGTGCAGATCGCCCGCGCGCTTATGACCGACCCCGAGCTGATGCTGCTCGACGAGCCGGCCGCCGGCCTGGACCTCGGTGGGCGGGAGGACCTCGTGCGCCGACTCGGTGACCTGGCCGCCGACGTCTACGCGCCTGCGATCGTGCTTGTCACCCACCACGTGGAGGAGATCCCGCCGGGGTTCACCCACGTGCTGCTGCTCAGGGCGGGGCGGGTGGTGGCGGACGGGCCGCTGGAGACCACGCTGACCGCGGAGTCGCTGGGGGAGACCTTCGACGTCGCGCTGGAACTGCAGCGGGTCGGGGCGCGTTGGTCAGCACGAGCGACGTACGGCGTGTGAGCTGCACCCGCCCGCCGGGAGCCACCTAGGATTCCGCCCAACGACGACGGCGGAGGAGGGGACGGGGCGATGGGCGACTACGACTGGGCGGCCTGGCTGGGCCTTGCCGTCGTGCTCGGTGTCATCGAGGTCACCACCCTCGACCTCACGTTCCTGATGCTGGCTGCCGGTGCGCTGGCCGGCGCCGGCGCCGCAGGCGTTGGTGCACCGTTCCTGCTCCAAGCGGTGGTCGCGATCGTGGCGGCGGTCGGGATGCTGGCCGTGGCGCGGCCCGTGGCGCTGCGCCACCTGCGCACTCCCGCGGCGATCCGCACGGGGACGGCGGCACTGGTCGGCTCGCCGGCGCTGGCCATCGAGCGCGTCGACGCCAACTCCGGCCAGGTCAAGCTCAAGGGCGAGGTGTGGTCCGCCCGCACCTACGACCCTTCCATGGTGATCGAGGCGGGACGCAACGTCGAGGTCGTGCAGATCGATGGTGCGACCGCAGTCGTCTACGAATCGGAGCTGTAGATGGAGTCCGTCGTCACCGTCGCCGTCCTCGGTGTGGTCGCCCTGCTCGTCCTGGTGACCCTTGCCAAGACGGTCCGGATCGTGCCGCAGGCCCGTGCGGGGGTGGTGGAGCGGTTGGGCCGCTATCAGCGGACGCTGCTGCCGGGGCTCACCATCCTGGTGCCGTTCATCGACAAGCTGCGGCCGCTGCTCGACCTTCGGGAGCAGGTCGTCTCGTTCCCGCCGCAGCCGGTGATCACCGCGGACAACCTGGTGGTGGGCATCGACACGGTCATCTACTTCCAGGTGACCGACCCCAAGTCGGCGACCTATGAGATCGCCGACTACATCCAGGGCGTCGAGCAGCTCACCGTCACGACCCTGCGCAACGTCGTAGGAAACCTGAACCTCGAGGAGACGCTGACCTCTCGCGACCACATCAACACGGCCCTGCGTGTCGTGCTCGACGAGGCGACCGGCAAGTGGGGCATCCGGGTCAACCGGGTCGAGATCAAGGCCATCGACCCGCCGACGTCGATCCAGGACTCGATGGAGAAGCAGATGCGCGCCGACCGCGAGAAGCGCGCCACGATCCTTACCGCTGAAGGCTTCAAGGCCTCCCAGATCCTCACTGCCGAGGGGGAGCGGCAGGCCGCCATCCTCAAGGCGGAGGGCGACGCGCAGGCGGCGGTGCTGCGGGCAGACGGCGAGGCGCAGGCGATCCAGAAGGTGTTCGACGCCATCCACGCCGGCAACCCCGACCAGAAGCTGTTGGCCTACCAGTACCTCCAGGTGCTGCCGCAGATCGCCCGTGGGGACTCCAACAAGGTGTGGATCGTGCCCAGCGAGCTCGGTGAGGCGCTCAAGGGGATCGGCGGGATGCTGGGTGGCACCCGTGGGGACGACGCAGGCGGGTCTGGCGACGTCGTACCGCCCAAGCCCCCGATCCAGCCCGCCTGACCGACTGGCCGGCCGTCGGACTCGTTGGGTCAGGCAGCGGCGGGGAGCTGGCCGGCGATCTTGAGGACGAGGGCGACGTACCAGTCCGCGTGGTTGTAGTGCCAGATCGCCCGGGGGAGTGCTTCCGGCCCGCGGCCGGCGCCGTTCGCACAGAGGTAGCCCGCCGCCGAGAAGATCGCGTCGGCCGGGTCGTACACATCGGTGATCCCGTCGCGGTTGCCGTCGACCCCGTAGGCCGCGAACGTGGCCGGCATGAACTGCATCGGACCCTGCGCCCCGGCATAGGAGGTGGCCATGTTGCGACCGTGCCCGGACTCGACCTGCCCGATGGCAGCGAGCACGTTCCAGGGCAGGCCCTTGCAGGTGCGTGCTGCCGCGACGTAGATCCGGCGCAGATCGGCAGGGACGCCGACCGCGCGGACCGTCGCCACCCGATGGGCGGCGGTCTGCTCCACGTCCGCCGACAGGGCCCGGAGCATGGCGGCGGCCGCCTCGGCCTGCTCCACGCTGCGCGCGCGGGAGCTCAGCCGGGCCAGCGTGTCGGTTGCGGCGGCGAGCAGACCGAGCAGCTCGTCGTGGCGCTGCGAGACCTCGGCCGCGGTCACGAGCACCGACTCGGTCTCCGCCTCGAGGGTGGTGGCGCGGGTCTGCAGGGCGTCCGACGAGATTCGGCTGACCGCCGCCGTGGCCGACCCGACCCGCACGATCCGCTGGACGTAGGCGACCCGGCGCATCGCGTCGGCCGGGCCGCTGGCGTCGAGCACGCTGGCGTAGAGGGCGGCGGAGCCACCGGCCATGTACAGCGCGCGGACCCGGTTGTGCAGGTCCCGGCGCTGGGCGTCGGCCACGCGGTGGGCGGCATCGGCCTGAGCATCGGCTGACACGCTCACCGTGACGCTCTGCGCGAGCCGGCCCAGCGTCTCCTCGTAGGCCCGCACCGCGCGGTCCACCCGGGGCTGCAGTGCTGCCAGCTCCGCCGCGGCCTGCTGCGCCGCCGCGCGGGCCTGCCCGGCCGACTCCGCCCGGGCGGGAGCGGCCGGCAGGCCCAGCAGCAGGGCGCCGGCCAGCACCAGTGCCGTACGGCGCGGAGGCTTCACCTGTGCTACGTCGGCCCAGGCGCACCGCCGCTTGACCGCATAGAGTCCCGGCGGTGACGCTCGGGACACCCAGGTGACGGGGCTAGAGATGCTGGCCGTGCTCCTCGCGGGCATGGCCGCCGGAACCGTGAACACGATCGTCGGTTCCGGCACACTGATCACGTTCCCGGTGCTGCTGGCCGTCGGCTACCCACCGGTGCTCGCCAACGTGACCAACACGGTCGGCCTGACCCCTGGCTCGGTCAGCGGCGCGATCGGCTACCGGGCCGAGCTCGAGGGCCAGGGTCGGCGGCTCGTCACGCTCGGCGTCGTCTCCGTGCTCGGCGGCCTGACCGGCGCGATCTTGCTCCTCACGCTGCCAGCCGACGCATTCCGGGCCATCGTGCCCGTCCTGATCGCGATCTCCCTGGTCCTGGTCGTCCTGCAGCCGCGGCTGTCCCGCCGCCTGGCCGGCGAGCCGGACGGGGCCAGCAGGGTGGCGCGCGGCGGGGTCGGCCTGCACGCAGGCGTCTATGGCTCGGGCATCTACGGCGGCTACTTCGGCGCCGCGCAGGGGGTGCTGCTCATCGGCCTGCTGGGCATGTTCCTGCGCGAGGACCTCCAGCGGATCAACGCGGCCAAGAACGTCCTGGCGGCGCTGGTGAACGGCACAGCTGCGGCCGTGTTCGTCGTGGTGGCCGAGGTTGCCTGGGCAGCGGCCGCACTGATCGCGGTCGGATCGGTGGTCGGCGCTCAGCTCGGCGCGGCGATCGGCCGCCGGGCGCCCGCACCCGTGCTGCGGGCCCTCATCGTGGTGGTCGGCGTCGTCGCGATCGTCAAGATCGTGGTCGGGTGAGTCGCCCGGGCCGGCCCGAGCGGATCCCTGCTCGTCGTACTTGAGTCAAGGGCTGTCCATCCTCTGGTGTGCAAGAGGCTAAGACCCGTGCGGCCGGCAGTGCTCTCCGTACGGTCACGACCACGCGAGTAATTGGAGAGCCCATGACAGTCGAGACGCTGCGGGTCGTCACCGACGACCTGCTCGAGCAGGCTTGGAAGCTCTACCTCGAGGCCTTCGATCCGCTGCGGCAGCTGGCAGTCCAGCGGCACGTGATGTACGGCGACGAGTTCGATGCCGTGATGGCCGACTCCCGTGTCGAGAAGTATCTCGTGTTCGACTCGAACGGCGGTCTGGATGGCCTCGCAACCTTGACCAATGACGTGCGATCGATGCCGCTCGTCTCGCCGGAGTGGTTCAACAGCCGCTGGCCGGAGCGTTCGTCCCAAGGACGCGTGTTCTACATCGGCTTTGTCGGAATTCATCCGCATGCCCAGGGCTCTGGCGTGTGCGCCGAGCTGGTGCAGGCGATGACCGAGGTCGTCGCTCGGGTGGACGGCATCGCAGTCCTTGACGTATGTCGTTACAACAAGGACACCATGCAGTTACCCCGCCTGGTGGCTGCCCTGTCCTCGACCTGGGCCTCGCATGTGCAAATGATCGACCTTGACGCCCAGACGTACATCGGTTACGACTTCAAGCGAGCCGGCTGACCGCTAGATCGAAACGGCAGTCTTCCGCCGGCACCGGCCGGCCGAACAGCCAGCCCTGACCGAGTGGGACGCCGAGCCGCATCAGGAGTGCGTGCTGCTCTTCGGTCTCGATACCTTCCGCAACCACCTCGAGGCCCATCGCAAGCGACATGGCGACTACGGCGCGCACGATCTCCTCGTCGTCGGGGTCCTGGGCGATCCCGGCAACGAAGCTGCGGTCGATCTTCACCTTGGCGACCGGAAACCGCCGGAGATTGCTCAGCGATGAGTAGCCGGTGCCGAAGTCGTCGACCGCGAGAGTTACGCCGAGGGCACGCAATTGGGTCAGCAGCGCGAGCGACACGTCCGGATCTTCAGCCATGGCGGATTCAGTGATCTCCAGAACGAGCAGCTCGGCAGGGATCTGATAGCGCCGCAGCTCGCTCTCGACGTGATCCACCAGCCAGCGGTCCTGCAGCTGGCGGGCAGACACATTCACGGAGACCCAGCAGAGACCTCGGCCCTGGTCGCGCCATCGGGCGATCTGCCGGAGCGCCTCCGACACCACCCAGGTCCCGATGTCCACGATGAGGCCGGTCTCCTCGGCAACGGGGATGAAGTCGAGCGGAGACACCATGCCTCGCTTAGGGTGGGCCCAGCGCAGCAGAGCCTCCAGGCCGACTACGCGGCTGTCGTCCAGAGAGACGATTGGCTGGTAGTGGAGCAAGAACTCCTCGCGCTCCAATGCGTAACGCAGGGCGAGCTCGGTCTCCACCCTGGCCCGCAGGGAGTCTCGCATCGACGTATGGAACTCGACGCACCGGTTGCGACCGGCGGCCTTGGCCCGATACATGGCTGTGTCGGCGTCGCGCAGAAGGCCTTCGGCGGTGGAGGGAAGCGTCGACTGAGCCAGCCCGATCGACACGGTCGTCGAAAAGGTGGTACCGGTCGCCGTCAGCGGCTGGGCACAAGCGGCGATGATGTCGTCCGCCAGTCGCAGACCGTCTCCCACCGAGTCTTCGTCTACCAACCGGACGATCGCGAACTCGTCACCTCCGACCCTGGCCAGGACGTCCCGTGGGCCGACGAGTGCTCGAAGGCGGTCAGTGACAGCGCACAGGACCCGGTCGCCGACCTGGTGACCCCATGAGTCGTTGACGAGCTTGAAGCCGTCGAGATCGATGAAGAGAAGGTCGATGCGGTCCCCTGCTGGCTCCGTGTCCATGATGAGCGCGTCGATGCGCTCGACCAGGTGGGCCCGGTTTATCAAGCCGGTCAAAGGATCGTGCGTCGCCTGGTGGGCCAGTCCCTCCTGTGACCGGGTGTAGCCGCGAACGGCGCCAACGGCCCGTACCAAGACCAGCATGGCGATTATCACCGCAGCAACTGCACCCACCCAGTCCTCGTCGGAAGTCCCGCTGCTCACGATGATCGCGCTGGGGATGACCATGGCAGGGGCGAGGATGGCCAGCCTGGCCCGGCTCCACGCCTGGACGGGCCGCTGCTCGGTTCGGCTCAATTTGTTCATGCTCGGGTGCAATGCCGCGGCACCGAGACATCCGAAGGCCACAATGAAGGGCAGATCCAGCAAGGGGGAGCCGACAACCAGCCCCTGGGTGCCGATGTGGGCATAGCCCAGGTCGCCAACCAAGGTCGCAGTCGCCGTGGCGATGAGTAGCCAGTACGCCGGGACCCGGTTGGCAGAGGTCCAGAACAGCAGCAGCGACAGGAAGAGCACGGCCACGTCGATGACGGGGTAGACGCCTTGAAGCAATGCGAACAGGGACAGATGGCCCTGGCCGACAGCTGTCGGAAGCGTGAAGAGAGCCAAGGCCGCTGGCGCGGCGGCCGTAACCACGATCAATCCGTCGATCAGCTCGTCAAAGCCGCGATGCGTCGAGCGGCGACCACGGAGAATCGCGAGGACCGCCGCGACCGTCATCCCATAGCCGGCGAGCGACGCGGCATCGGCGAGCGGCGCTTCGGGCCGCCCGGCCAACATCTGACGCAAGAACGCGCCGAGGATGAAGCCAATGCTTGCAGCCGCGAACAGGGCCCAGGGCAGGCGGCGCTCTGGTCGGTTGCGCACGAGACCCGCGAGGATGGCCACTGTCCCCGCGACGCCGGCGACCGTCGTTGGGACGGTCGCCGCGGAGGAGTTCCGAAGGAGGACGAGGAGCACGCCAAGGGACATGGCGAAGCCGACGAAGGACCAGGCCCATTCCACCCTGAGCCCTCGCCCATCCTGCCCTGCTGCGCCCAACCGGGTCGCCCGCATCGACCTACCTTCTTCCGCTCCTTCTGTCGTTCGGCCGAAAGAGGGACATGGTTGAGCAGATGGGCGTAGGCAAGGATCGGGCCCATGACGATCCGAGTCACCGACCCGGCCGATCCGCGCCTCTCGGACTACCTGGGACTCACTGATGTCGCGCTGCGCCGGGTGACGGAGCCGGTCGAGGGCCTGTTCATCGCCGAGGGGGAGAAGGTCATCCGCCGGGCACTCGCCGCCGGCTACCCGCCGCGGTCGCTGCTGCTCGAGGAGAAGTGGCTGGACGGGCTGCGAGACGTCGTCGAGACGATCGAGGTCCCCGTCCTGCTTGCGGGACGCGACGTGCTCGACAAGGCCACGGGGTACGCCGTGCACCGTGGGGCGTTGGCGTCGATGTCGAGGAAGCCGCTGCCGTCGGCGCGGGATCTCGCCAGGAGCGCCTCCCGGCTGGCCGTCCTGGAGGACGTGAACGACCACACCAACGTCGGGGCGATCTTCCGGGCCGCGGCGGGACTCGGCGTCGACGCCGTGCTGCTCAGCCCGCGCTGCGCCGATCCGCTCTACCGGCGTGCCGTGAAGGTGTCCATGGGGTCGGTGTTCGCGGTGCCGTACGCCCGGCTGGACTCGTGGCCGCTCGAGGCCGACGGGCTCGATCTGCTGCGACAGGCTGGGTTCACCATTGCCGCGTTGGCCCTGGGGAGCACGGCGATCACCGTGGACGAGCTGGCCTCCCGCGACCATGAGCGGCTCGCGCTCGTCCTCGGCGCCGAGGGGCACGGCCTGCCACCGGCTACGGTCGCGGCGGCGGACTGCGCGGTGCGGATCCCGATGGCCGGGGGCGTCGACTCGCTCAATGTGGCGGCGGCCGCAGCAGTGGCCTTCTATGCGACGCGCCGCCGACCCCGTCAGAGTCGGCGGTAGCGCACCTCCGCCAGAGAGTAGAGGCCGAAACAGACAAGGCCCACGGCAGCGACCAGGAGAAGTCCGCGGCCGAACGGTGCGGCCGCCAGGCTCTCCAGCGCCACGTCCAGACCAGCCGCCTTGTCGGGCTCCTGCTCCAACGCGGCCTTGACGACCAGGACGCCGACGAGTCCCACGACCAGTCCGCGGGCCAGGTAGCCGACCTGCCCGAGCCGGTGCACCACGGCGTACGTGGTCCTGCTCATCTCCCCGCACTTGAGCTGCTTCTCGAAGTCGGTCTTCAGCCCGCGCCACGCGAGCGCGACCGCGACGCCGATCAGCACGAGTCCGATCACGACGAGGATCGTCTTGCCGCCGGGCGCCTCGAGCAACCGCGCGGTGTAGCTCTTCTCCTTGCCGCCCCCACCGCCGCTCCCGACGGCGATGCGCAGGGCCGAGAAGCACAGGCCCAGGTAGATCACGCCGCTGGCGACGGACTCGACGCGCTTGACCGTGCGCTTCCTCTCGTCACTCTCCTCGCGGCGCCCCCAGATGCCCTCGCCCAGCCGCCACAAGCCGTAGGCGAGGAACCCGGCCCCCACCAGCCAGAGCATCGAGCGCCCGAACGGCTGCTCGGCGATCTTGCGCAGCGCACCCTGTTGGTCGGTGCGCGCCGCGCCGCCGCGGGCGACCTCGATGGCCAGCGCACCGATCAGCAGGTAGACCAGGCCGCGGGCCGCCAGGCCGACGCGGGCCGCGCGGCTGAGCCAGTCGCTGTCCGCGGCCTGTCGGCCGGCGGCGGCCGCGCTGCGTCGGCCGGTGGAGCTGCTCATGCGGATCTCCTCGAGTCGCCGGGGTGCGATCTGGACGATCCCTACCCGAGCGGGCCAGCGGGGAAGCGTTGGCTGGCCTACTCTGATCGCCAGAGATCATCAGTCTGAGCTCGTCGATGAGAGGAGCCATGGTGCCGTTGCCCAGGCTCGCGGCGTCGGCTGGCATGTGTGCCGTCCTGCTGCTGGTGGGCTGTGGCTCCGGTGACGGCGGCAGTGCGGCGCAGCTCGCCGCGGACCGGCCGGCCGGATCGGCGAGCGGCTCACCGTCGCCCGCCGGGCACGACGCCCATGGCGACGCGAGCGCGGCTCCGGCGGTTGAGTCCGCTCCGCTGCGGGCCGGTGAGCGCTTCCTGGACCTGGCGATGCCGGGCGGTGCCTACTCGCCGGCGGCCCCCCGCGGCGGCCAGGACGAGTACCGCTGCTTCCTGCTCGACCCCGATCTCACCGAGGACACCTTCGTCACCGGCTCCGAGGTGCTCCCCGGCCGCACCGAGCTCGTCCACCACGCCATCGTCTTCCGGGTCCGCCCCGATCAGGTGGCTGCCGCCGAGCAGGCTGACGACGGCGACGCCGGCACCGGCTGGACCTGCTTCGGTGGCAGCGGGCTGCCGGGCCGGGGTGGCGCCGACGCCGTCAGCTCCCTGGACTCGGCGCCGTGGCTGTCCGCGTGGGCACCCGGCGGTGGCGAGAACGTCTTCGGCGCCGGCACCGGCGTGCGCCTGCAGGCCGGCAGCCGGCTGGTGCTGCAGGTCCACTACAACCTGCGCGACCTGCCCGCGGGTGGCGCTCCCGACGACAGCGGGCTGCGGCTGCGCCTCGCCTACGGCACCGCCGACCTCACGCCGCTGGAGACGATGCTGCTCGTCGCGCCGGTCGAACTGCCCTGCGCTCCCGGCGAGACCGGCCGGCTGTGCGACCGCGAGACCGCCGTGCTCGACCTCATGCAGCGCTTCGGCACGTCCTCGGGCGGAACCGTCGCCGGGCTCCAGCTGCTCTGCGACGGGGACCTGGTCAACCCACCCGCGGGGACCACCCAGCAATGTGACCGGCGGGTGCAGACGCCGGCGGTCGTGCGGGCGGTGGCGGGTCACATGCACCTGCTCGGCCGCTCGATCAAGATCGAGCTCAACCCCGGTACGCCGAGCGCGCGCACCCTGCTCGACCGCGAGGTGTGGGACTTCGACAACCAGCGGGCCACGCCGTTGTCCAAGCCGGCGCGGATCGGGCCGGGGGACGAGCTGCGCGTCACGTGCACCCACGACGCGGGCCTGCGCCGTCTGGTGCCCGAGCTGCAGGACGAGCAGCCGCGCTACGTCACCTGGGGCGAGGGAACCTCCGACGAGATGTGCCTCGGCATCGTCGTCTACACCCGCACCTGACCGTTCTCTTCGCGGGCGTGCCAGCGCTTGAGCAGCTCGGCCTCGCGCTCGGCAGTGAGCCCGGGCTGGTCGGGCTGATCGACGCCCCGCAACCAGGTCAGCGTGTCGCGGACGGTGTCGGCGAGCGCCCGCGCCCGCAGCCCGGTGGCGACCGCGGCCGCCGGGTCGGCGGCCATGATCAGCCGGCTGTCGTCCCCGCCGCTCCACAGCGGCAGCGTCCCGTCGTCGAGGCCCTCGGCCAGCAGGAAGTCCTCGTCCACCCAGGTCAGCGCGGTCCCCTCGGGCGCGACCGCAGCGCGGATCGCCTCCAGCTGGTCGGCGAAGGAGAACGGCGGCGCCGGGCTCACCGCGTGGTAGGCACCGGACTCGTCCCGTTGGAGGAGCCGCACGATCCACGCGGCCATGTCGCGCCCGTCGATGACCTGGGCCGGGGCATCCGCCGGTCCCGGCGCGAGCACCTCCCCGCCGCGAGCCAGCCGCGCCACCCACCACGGGAACCGCCAGGTGTAGTCGTCGGGTCCCACGACATACGTCGGGCGCACGACCAGCGTGCCCGGACCGAACCGCTCGACCGCCGCCCGCTCGCACAGCACCTTCAGCCCGCCGTAGGTCTCGCCGGTGACCTCCTCGACGGTCGGGTCGTCCAGCTCGGCCAGCGGGGAGTCCTCGCCGTAGCCGGCCGCCGCTGGAGTGGTGTAGGCGGACACGCTGGAGATCAGCAGGTAGCGGCCGGCCCGCCCGCTGAGGGACTCGGCGAGCGAGTGGACGTGGCGCGGGACGTAGGCGCAGGTGTCGACGGTCGCGTCCCAGCGGCCCTCGGCGAGCTCGGTCAGGTCTCCGTTACGGTCGCCGGTGCGCCGCTCCACCTCGGGGAACAGGTCGGCGCCGGTCTGGCCGCGGTGGAAGACGGTCACCTCGTGCCCCGCGGCCAGTGCCGCCTCGACGATGTGCCGGCCGACGAAGCGGGTGCCGCCGATCATCAGGATGCGCATGGCCCGCACGCTATCCGCTGGCGAACTCGTGCAGCGTTACCCCGTCGAGCTCGAGCACGAAGCCGGCACCGTGCGCCTGTGACGGCGTGTGCGCACCTGCCGGCACCGAACCGGCGCGCACTCGCTCCACGACGCGCACGACGCTGTCCGCCGTGAGGGCGTAGCCGTTGGGCGCGGTCAACGAGCCGGTGGCGACCCGGCCGTCATCGGTGCGAGCCTGCACCCAGACCTGACTCCGGCTACGACCGCGCCGCTCCTCGTCCGGACCGCTCACCCGGCGCCCGGCCGCGGCGGCCAGCACCCGGCGTAACCCCGGGATCCTCGATGCCGGACCGGCCAGCCGCTGCATCACGGCCGCGGCGGCGCCCCCGGGGAGCTGGGTGAACGTCACGACGTCGGTCACACCGGTCGAGTGGAAGGCGGTACTCACGTCGCCCCACGGGATCGACGTGACGGTGACCGGGCCGGTGGCGAAGTCGGCGGTACGACGACGCCAACCGCTCGGCACCGAAGTGATGAGCCCGTCCCGTCGGACCCGGCCGCCGGAGCCGAGACCCTCGATGGCGGTGCGCGCCGTGCCGGGGCTCAGCCCGCCGCCGGCGCGGAACGCGATGTCGAGCGCGGTCGCGTCGGGCAGCCGCTCGACCACCATCGCGGCGAGGCAGTCGGTGGGGACGACGTCGAAGCCGCTGCCCGGCAGCAGCACGACGCCGGCGTCCTGGGCGGCGCTGTTGCGCGCGAGCACTGCCTCGAGCACGTCAATCTCGCCGGTGATGTCCACGTAGTGGGTGCCCGACGACAGGCACGCGTCCAGGACGGTCCTGGCTGTGGCGGAGAACGGTCCCGCGCAGTGCGCGACGACATCGATGTCCGCCATTGCGTCAGCGACCACGGCGACGTCGCTAAGAGCGAACGTCCGGTGCTCGAGCCCGAGCTCGCCGGCGAGCGGGGCAAGCTTGCGCGCATCGCGTCCGGCCAGCAGCGGGCGGTGACCGCGCTGCGCTGCCACCTCGGCGACCAGCCGCCCGGTGTAGCCGTTGGCCCCATAGATCATCCACGTCATTCCGCCGAGGGTAGGGTCCGCGTCATGTGGCCACGCGTGCAGGGACTGCGGGCGATGGAGCTGGGCACGCCAGGGGAGATGCGCGGCGAGCTCAACGCGCTGGTGCTGGCGGGGAAGAAGCGGGGGACAGCCGGCCTCTTCGCGGAGTACGCCGAGGAGGATGAGCAGCTCGAGACCCTCGGCGAGCGGATGGCCCTGCTAGACAGCGACGGCGAGCCGATCGGCGTCCTTCAGATCACCGGCGTCGAGATCGCCCGGTTCGCCGACGTCACTTGGGAGTTCGCCGACTCCGAGGGGGAAGGGTTCACCTCGGTCGACGACTGGCAGGCGGGACATAGCCGCTTCTGGGCCGATGAGGGGACGCCCGTCGACGACGACACAGAGATCGCGTGCATCGGCTTCCGCGTGGTCGATGCGCCTGCCTGACGCGAGCCGCTGCGTGACGGCGTGCCCGACCAGGACCACGGCCGCGCCCGCGACGGCGTCGAGCAGGTAGTGGTTGGCCGTGGCCATCACGACCACAGTGATCAGGGCCGGATAGGTCCAGGCCCAGCGGCGCAGGACGCGACGGGTCGTGTTGGCACGCACCTGCAGCGCCACCCACAGCGCCCAGCCCACGTGCAGCGACGGCAGCGCGGCGTACTGGTTGCTCAGTCCCTCCAAGCCGCGCGGTGCACTTGCGGCCTCGCCCCACCAGCCCCACTCGCTGAAGACCGCCATCGTGTCGAGGAAGCCGCCGCCCTCCAGCAGCCGCGGGGGAGCGGTCGGGAGCAGCCAGAACCCGACCAAGGCCCAGAGCCGTGGCGACGAGCAGCGCGTTGCGGCCCTGGCGGTAGCCGGCCCGGTGCCGAACCGCGAGCCAGACCAGCACGATCGGGGTGAGCACGTAGTGCAGGCTCGCGTAGATGTAGTCCGCGAGCACGGCGAGCAGAGGGACGGCGTGCAGGGCCGTGTTTAGCGGGCGCTCCACGTCCAGCCAGCTCGCCGCTTCGAGGTCGAGCAGCCACTGTCCACGGTCGAGGGCTGCATCGGGCTGCACGCCGACGAGGGCGCGGGCGAGCATGTAGACGCCGTACAGGGCAGCGAGCAACGCGAGCTCGCGCCACCACGACACGCGCAGCCGGGAGCCCGAGTTGGACACACGCGGGTGCACGGTGCGGGACAGGGTCGCGCTGGACATCATCGGCTCCTCGGTGCGGTGCGTTCTGCTTGCGCACCGAACCTAGGAAAGGCGGCGCCCGGGGCCGATCGGGAAGGCCGCAGCGTCGCAGGGGGCCAGCCGCCCTTCGGGGCGGCGGGTCACCCACAGAATTCGCCGATGTGTTCCCCCTGGGGCCCTTCCGGGCCATAATGCTGGAGATGAGCCCTCGCCCCGCCGCCCCTCGGCGCATCCTGCCCGGTAGCCCGTTCAAGGCTCCGGTGGCCCTGCCACCGCAGCAGTTCGAGGTCGGGGAGCGCGTCACGCACGACCGTCACGGGATGGGCAAGGTCGTTGCTGTCGAGGACGGCGACGTCGCCGTGCTCGTCAACTTCGGCGGTGCAGGCGTGCAGCGCATCACCCTCCCCAACGGGAAGATCTCCAAGCTCTAGCTCCGGGCTCAGCGGTTGTTGTGCGAGAAGTGCTGGTAGTCCTTGCTGTTGCGCCAGCCCCCACCCCAGAACCAGCCGATGTCGGCGAAGGCGTCCCGCACCGTCCAGGTGACCATCCCCTTGCGCAGCGGTGCCCGCGTCACGTAGGCCTTGCCCGCCGAAGGCTCGACAACCCCGCGCGCGACGTAGGGGTTCTGCACCGGGTTGATGTCGAGCGCGCGGCCGTAGGAGTGTTCTGACCAGGCGGTCCCGCCCGATGTCCGCCGGCAGTTGAATGCCGAGGTGTTGTTGGCTGCCATCGAGTCGTCATCGCTGCCGCGGTAGTCATCGACCAGACGCATCCGGCGGATGGGGAACCGGGCGTTGTAGGCCCGGCGGAACACGCTGACGATCTTGGGTGCGGCGGTGCGGTGCACCACCATCTCCCCGCGGTGAGCGAGACCGTCGAAGCCGTAGTAGGTCATCCGCAGGTAGCGCAGGTTGCTGCGGGAGACCGGGCAGCCCGCCCGCCAGCTGTAGCGCATCCGGGTAGCCAGCGAAGCGTCGATCATGAGCACCGAGGAGCTGAACGCGGGCAGGGCGGCGGCTTGCGCCGACGAGGTCACCCCCGCGGGCCCGGCCGGGACCGGCAACGTCAGCAATGTCGCGGCCAGCACCAGCACAGCACCCACAACGATCCGTCGCACGGCCCCAGCTCTCCTCTGCATGTCTCTGTGACGCTGTGAACGCCGATCGGGTTTACCTGTGCCTGCTCCACCTCTATCGGCGCGACAGGGGGCGGACCGAACCCGACCAGGGGTGCCAGCCCTCCGCGGGACCCGAGGGAGGTGCGCGGTCGGCCCCCCTCGGATCGTCGGAAAGCACCATGGGCGCGCGGCTCGCATGTTCCTACCTTCGCAGATAGGTGATCTCCACCTGCGCTGCCTCGAAAGGAACTGTCATGTCCCGCTTGCTCTACCGGATCGGCCACTTCGCCGGTCGTGACCCCTGGCGCGTTCTCGCCGCCTAGATCCTGGTCGCAGTGACCGCGTTCGTACTCAACATGTCGGTGGGCGGCCCCCCCGACGAGAGCTTCAGCCTCCCCGGCGCCGAGTCGCAGCGCGCGGCCGACGCCATAGAGGAGCGGTTCCCACAGGAGACGCTCTACACGTCGAACGTGATCTTTCACGACGAGCGAGGGGTCACCGAGCCCACGGTTCGGGCGGCCATCAGTGAGGCAGTCGCCGGGCTGGCAGATGGCGGTCATGTGACCGACGTCAGCGATCCCTATGACCCTCGTAGCCCGACCGTGAGCGAGGACGGGAAGACCGCGTTCGCGACGGTGGCCTTTGACGTTCAGAAAATCGGTCCCGACGAGTTCGCTGCCGCCGAGAAGGCTGTTGACGGCGCTCGTGACGCCGGTGTTCAGGTCGAGTACGACGCCGGCCTGGGCCTCGCCTCCGGTGACGAGGAGCCCGGTAGTGAGCAGATCGGCATCCTGGTGGCTGTCGTCGTGCTCGCGATCGCGTTCGGCTCCCTGGTTGCCATGAGCCTGCCCATCGTTGTCGCCCTCGTCGGCATCCTGATCGGCAGCAGCGCCATCGGCATCCTCTCGGGTCAGATGGCAGTTCCCCCGATCGCCAGCATCGTCGGCATGATGATCGGTCTCGGCGTCGGCATCGACTACGCGCTCTTCATCCTCGCCAGGCACCGGCAGAACCTCGAGTCTGGTGCGTCAGTGCCTGACGCGATCGGCCGCGCCAACGCCAACGCCACCGCCGGTCTTTCGGTCCTGTTCGCCGGCGTGACGGTCGTCCTCGCGATCGCAGGCCTGCAGGTCTCCGGCATCCCGATGATGACGATGATGGGCTGGGCCTCCGCGATCATGGTCACCATCACGATGTTCGCGGCCGTGACCCTGCTGCCCGCACTGCTCGGCGTGGTCGGTAGGAAGGTGAACAGCCTGCGGGTGCCTTTCATCAAGCAGAAGCCGGCGAACAACCCCCGGTCCAAGTCAGCCCGTTGGACGGCGAAGGTCGTGGCGAAACCGGTCTCGGAAGGCCTACGACCTCATTGCTGACGGCTACGGCCCCGGCGTCAACGGTCCGCTGATCGTCGTGGTCGAGACCAATGGAATCGACGATGCAGAGTCGGCGATGACCGAGCTCGGCAAGGCGCTCGCCAGCGACCCTGGCGTCGCGTCGGTCGGAGAGCCGTCCTTCTCCGAGAAGCAGGACTTGGCGGTCATCGAGGTCACGCCGACGACGGCGCCCCAGGCATCCGAGACATCGGCTCTGCTGGAGCGCTTGCGTGAGGACGTCGTCCCGGCAGCCGTCGGCGAGTCCGGGTTGGACGTCTCCGTCTCCGGTGGCACGGCGCTGGTCGAGGACATCTCCTCAAGGATGCAACAGCGGATGCCCTTGTTCTTGGGTGCCGTGATCGGATTGTCCTTCATCGTGCTGATGATCATCTTCCGATCCGTTCTGGTGCCGCTGAAGGCTGCTGTCCTCAACATCCTCAGCGTCGGGGCGGCTTACGGCGTCGTCGTGGCGGTATTCCAGTGGGGCTGGGGAGCCAGCTTGATCGGCGTCCACGAGACCGTGCCGATCATGCCGCTGGCGCCAATGCTGATGTTCGGGATCCTCTTCGGCCTCTCGATGGACTACGAGGTGTTCCTGCTCAGCCGGGTCCGCGAGCAGTACCTGAAGCACCGCGATCCCAAGCGCGCGGTCGTCGAGGGTGTCGGCACCACCGCTCGGGTGATCACCAGTGCCGCCCTGATCATGATCGCCGTGTTCGGCGCCTTCATCCTCAGCGCGGACGTCGTGACCAAGATGTTCGGGGTTGGCCTTGCCCTCGCCGTGCTCTTGACGTGACGTTGGTGCGGATGGTGTTGGTCCCAGCTGCGATGAGCCTTCTCGGGCACCGTGCCTGGTGGCTGCCCGCGTGGTTGGACCGCATCCTGCCCAACATCGACTTGGAGGGCGACGAGCACGAGGCGCAGCCCGAGGCCGACGGCAGCAAGGTCGGCCAACCAGACGAGGAGCGTGAGCCGTGCTGGTCTGATCGGTGACGTCTGACGGCCTGGCGCCTGGCACGCGTCGGATTCACAGCTGGTCGACCGCCACCACGGTGACCACAGCTACCCCCGCCTCGTCGGAAGCGGCCAGGTCGACCGTCGCGCTGATGCCCCAGTCGTGGTCCCCGGCCGGGTCGTCGAAGATCTGCCGGACCGTCCAGGTCCCGGGCTGCTCGTCCAGAACGAGTAGGGCCGGGCCACGGGCGTCCGGTCCGGTGCCGATCTCGTCGTACTCCGCGAAGTAGGCGTCCAACGCCTCGGCCCAGCGCAGGGCATCCCAGCCGACATCGGCGTCGAGCTCCCCTAGGTCGCCGACCCTGCGCAGGGCCGCGAGCTCGACCCGTCGGAACAGCGCGTTGCGCACCAGCACCCGGAAAGCGCGCGCGTTTGCCGTCACCGGCGGCGGCCGGTTGTCGACCGCAGCACCCGGCACGGTCGCCACCTCGGCCGGGTTGCGCAGCTCCTCCCACTCGTCGAGCAGGCTGGAGTCGACCTGGCGCACCAGCTCGCCGAGCCACTCGATGACGTCAGTCAGCTCGTCGGTGCGCGCATCCTCGGGCACGGTCTGCCGCAGCGCCTTGAACGCATCGGCGAGGTAGCGCAGCACCAGCCCCTCGGAGCGCGCCAGGCCGTAGAACCCGACGTACTCCACGAACGTCATGGCCCGCTCGTACATGTCGCGGGCCACCGACTTCGGTTTCAGCTCGTGGTCGCTGACCCACGGATGTCCGCGTCGGTAGATCTCGAGCGCGCCGGTGAGCAGCTCGTCCAGGGGCCGCGGGTGCGCGATGTCCTCGAGCAGCTCCATCCGCTCGTCGTAGTCGATGCCGTCGGCCTTCATCTGCGCGACCGCCTCGCCGCGTGCCTTGAACCGCTGGGCCGAGAGGATCTGCCGCGGGTCCTCCAGCGTCGACTCGATCACGGACACGACGTCGAGCGCGTACGACGGCGAGGCCCGGTCGAGCAGCTCTATCGCGGCGATCGCGAACGGCGACAGGGGCTGGTTGAGCGCGAAGTCGGCCTGCAGGTCGACCGTCACCTGCAGCGTCCGCCCCATCTCGTCGGGCTCGTCGAGACGCTCCACGACGTCGGCGGCGAGCAGCGCGCGGTAGATCGCGACGGCCCGGCGGATGTGGCGCAGCTGCGCGCCGCGCTCCTCGTGATTGTCCGTAAGCAGCCGACGCATGGCGGTGAACGCATCTCCGGGACGTCCGATGACGTTGAGCAGCATCGAGTGGCTCACCCCGAAGCTGGACGTCAGCGTCTCCGGCGCAGCGGCGACCAGCCGTTCGAACGTCGGCTCACCCCAGGACACGAACCCCTCGGGTGGCTTCTTTCGCACGATCTTGCGCAGCTTCTTGGGGTCGTCGCCGGCCTTGGCGACCGCCTTCTCGTTCTCCACCACGTGGTCGGGGGCCTGCACCACCACGGTGCCGGCGGTGTCGAAGCCGGCTCGGCCGGCCCGGCCCGCGATCTGGTGGAACTCGCGGGCCTTGAGATGACGCGTGCGCACCCCGTCGTACTTGCTCAGGCCGGTCAGCAGCACCGTGCGGATGGGCACGTTGATGCCGACGCCGAGTGTGTCGGTGCCGCAGATGACCTTAAGCAGCCCGGCCTGGGCGAGCAGCTCGACCAATCGGCGGTACTTCGGCAGCATCCCGGCGTGGTGCACGCCGATGCCGTGTCGCACCAGCCGGGACAGCGTCCTTCCGAACCCGGCGGTGAAGCGGAACCCGCCGATCATCTCCGCGATCGCGTCCTTCTCCGCCCGCGTGCTCACGTTGACGCTCATCAGGGCCTGCGCGCGTTCGATCGCTGCGGCTTGGGTGAAGTGCACGACGTAGACCGGTGCCTGTCCGGTGTCGAGCAGCTCCTGAAGCGTCTCGTGGATAGGGGTCTTGGCGAAGTAGTAGTGCAGCGGGACGGGACGGTCGGCGGACTGCACCACGGCGGTGGGTCGACCGGTACGACGAGTGAGGTCGGCCTCGAAGCGGGTGACGTCGCCGAGGGTGGCCGACATCAGCAGGAACTGCGCCCTGGGAAGCTCCAGCAGCGGGACCTGCCAGGCCCAGCCGCGGCCGGGGTCGGCGTAGAAGTGGAACTCGTCCATGACGACCTGGCCGACGTCGGCCTCGGCGCCGTCCCGCAGTGCCAGGTTGGCCAGGATCTCGGCAGTCGCGCAGACGATCGGGGCGTCGGCATTCACACTCGCGTCGCCGGTCACCATCCCGACCTTGTCGGGGCCGAACGTCGCGCACAGCGCGAAGAACTTCTCCGAGACGAGCGCCTTGATCGGAGCGGTGTAGAACGTCCGCGTCCCCTGCGCCAGGGCGGTGAAGTGGGCCCCGACCGCGACCAGGCTCTTCCCGGACCCGGTCGGCGTGCTGAGGATGACGTTGGACCCGCTGACGACCTCGATCAGCGCCTCCTGCTGCGCCGGATAGAGGGTCAAACCCTGAGCCTGCGTCCACGCCGCGAAGGCGTCGAACAGGGCATCCGGCTCGGGGTCGGCCGGCAGGTGGTCGGTGAGGGTCACGATGTGGACATCGTGCCCTGCCGACCGCTAGCGGAAGCTGTCCGGCGGCAGCTTGCGCTGGGGATAGGGCGCGAGCGGACCCGTGGTGTTCTTCGTGCTCACCTCGCCCCAGGCGCCGCCGAAGTTGTACCAGGAACGGCTGTTGAGGCTGGCCATCCGGTTCCAGGTGCGCCACCTGGTGCCGGCACCCACAGTGTCGTATGTCAGTCCGAACGCGCAGTGGTTCTTCGACCCGGACTCCACGAACGCGTAGTTCCCGTGCCGACCGAGCGCGGAGTAGGTGACGGGGTGGGTCCCGTTGGGCTCGGGGTTGCCGTAGCCGTCGACCTTCTCGATGCCGGACCACGGCAGGACCACGGGCTCGCAGTTGTGCCGGTAGTAGGCGACCCGCTTCGGCTGCCCGTTCTCCAGGTCGATTGCGATGCGCTCCCAGTCTCCCTCGTGGGAGAAGTTCTCGCTGTCCTGGAAGGTTCGGTTGTAGGCGTAGAAGAACCAGTACTGGATGTACTCGCCCGACCTCGGGTACTCGTAGTAGACGGGGACGCCGCCAAGGTTGGTCTGACCTCCGCGGAAGTCGTTCACCAGATTCAGGAAGAATCCGTCCTGCTCGCTGAGATCAGAGGCGCGACCGGACTCCCACGGACGAGTTACCTCCCACGCGTAGTGACCATCCGCGAAGTAGGCGTTGGTGCCGTAGCGCTTCCCGAGCTTGCCCCAGTCCAGCCGACCGACGCCCCATTCCGGAGGGTCGTGGTCTAAGGCGTTCTCCCGGGAGAAACTGAGCCGGGAGTTGTTGATGAACCAGCCGGGGGACGCGGGGAACGCCGTCTCGTCCGGGTGCAGGCGGACCATCGGTGCCAGTGTTGCCCAGATGGGCTGGGTGCCCTGCAGGGTCCGGTCCCCTGTACTGCCCGACGCGTAGACCTCGGTGTTGTTCGACATCGGCACCGTCGGGTCATAGGACCCCTCGGGGAAGGTGTTGCGCATGTACCACCACTGGTCGCGCTGCACGCCGAACGTGTCGGACCCGTCGCCATTGAAGTCACCCGCGAGCGGCCGGTCGCCCGCATATCCGTAGACGAACGTGAGGGATCGGTCGTCTCCGAGCCCGTTGCTGATGAACCACTCGGCCGAGCGCACAACGCCCGGGGTGTCGCGTCCGTCGTTGTCCCAGTCCCCGACGACCGGCTTGTCGCCCAGGAGACCGAACGGGAATGAGGTAGCGACGACAGCGTCGAAGCCGTTGGACAGCCACCAGACCCCGTTGCGGATCACGCCTGGTCGGTCGGTCCCGTCGGCGTCCCAGTCGCCGACGACGGCGAAGTCGCCGGGATTGCCGTAGGTGAAGACATGGTCGCCGGAACCACCGAAGCTGTCACTGAGGTACCACGTGTTCCCGCGGACTACGCCTGGGGTGTCGATCCCGTCACCGTTCCAGTCACCGGCGACGAACTGATCACCTGATACGCCGTACTTGAACGTCCGGGCGACGTTCGCGTTGAAGTCGTTGGAGAGCCACCACGTGTCGCCCCGGATGACGCCTGGCGTGTCGGTGCCGTTTCCGTCCCAGTCGCCCATCACCCCGATGTCGCCCGGGTTGCCGTAGACGAACGAGAACTCGGCGACATCGGCACTGGCCGCCGGGGCGGTAAACAGGCCGGCCCCCAGGGCCAGCGAGACGACGACAACCTGGATGCCTGTGGTCCGCCGCTTCATGGGACGCCCCGTTCGCCCGGGCCCCTCGGGGGGCCGACGTGCGAAGTATGCGCTTACCGCCCGGAAAGGTCGATACCCCACCCGGCTAGATCGGATTCCTCGCGTTTTCGTCGACATCAGGGTCATGGACCGTGATCCGGATCGAGCGGAACAGTCGGGGAGTGTCCTTGAGCACCCGCAGCCGGGGATCGGGGACGTCGAGCAGTCGAGTCGCGACGAGTGGCCGGAGCGGAGCCAGCCGCGTATCGGCGAGGACCTTCTCCACGGCCGACCGGTCGCCCCCGAGGACCACGGCGTCGAGGTCCGCGGCGGCCGGCAGCAGGATCCTGATGGCGACGGCCGCGGCATCCCGCAGCGCAACCCGGACCTGGCCCTCGCGACGGCGCGCGAAACGCTGCTGGGACTGCCCACCCGCGGCGCTGCGCCCGTGCACGAGGCGCGATCCCACCTTCGACGACACCAGATCGGTCCCACTGAAGACGCCGGCAGCATGGCCACCGAGTCGCACGAGCAGCACCCCGACGCACCGGTCCCGGCTGACGTGGTCCGGCAGCCCGCCGAACGCCGCCTCGGCGTCGACGACGAGCGGCGGGAAGGGGACCTCGCACTCGGCCCGGGCGCCGTCCCGCGCAGTCACGACGACCTGGTCGTCGGCAGCCGCCTGCCACGTCGTCGGGCCGTGCCGGGCTTCGAAGCGCTGCAGCCAGCCGGGCAGCCGCTCTGCGTCCACGTCGACCAGCCTGGAGATCACACCATCGAGGTTGCCACGATCGGGGCGCGCCCGCTACAGGGTGTTGAGCCCGCGCAGGACTGCCCACCAGGTGTTCCGGTTCGTCGCTGTTGTGCCGTTGAACGTCGCGTAGTCGTAGTTGCTGCCACCGATGGCCCCCGCCGCCTTCGTGGTGTCGACGAAGGCCTGCAGGCGCGGTGTGTCGAACGGAGTGCCCCCGGATGCAGGTTCGCCCAAGACGCCGCCCTCGACATGGACGCGCCGACCCGTGAGTGCCTGCGTGCGGTCGATCTCGTTGCGCACATACGTAGAGACCTGGGCGGTCGAGTATCCGCTGCGGAACGTCCACAGCGTCATCGGCACCACGACCTCGCTGTTGGGGCCGATGCCCGACCAGGGGAAGCCCTCCCAGTTGTTGCCGGCGTTGGTGGTGAACGGAGTCGGGACGATCGCGCCGATCGGGGCAGAGCTCGCGGCGCGCACCTGCTGCAGATGGGGCACGACGCGGGAGTTGAACGTCGTGCGGCTGACCTCGCCCGAGGCGCCGAACCGCTCGATGTCCACGCCGACCGCGTCGAAGCGCTGGCCGCCAGGGCTGGCGTAGTCGTTGATCGCTACGGTGCGTCGCACGTCACGTGCCATGTCGCCGTAGGCCGGGACGTACCACCCGATCACCCTGATGCCCGCCGCGTGCGCGCGGTCGAGCCACTCACCCATCTCGCCCTCGTCGTAGAAGTCTGCGGCGCTGTTGAACCGGGCGGTGGCCAGGAACAGTGTGCGGACACCACGCGCAGCCATGTCCGGGACGGCGGTGGCGGGGTCCAGGCTCGGGTAGTCCAGGACGTCGACCCAGGTCGCCATCGCGCGGAAGGCCACGTAGTGGTCCACGATCTGCCAGCCCGACCAGGATCCGGTGGCTGTCGGTCGCGTGGCGCGGTAGAAGAAGCCGTTGGACCGCTTGGTGGCGAGGACGACCTCACCGCCGACCGTGGTCATCGACGGGCCCGATGCGTGCGTCGTGGCGCCGAGCGCCGCCCACCCGGTCCACCCGGCGGGGGACAGGTGCTTGAGATAGATCCGGTTGTTCGAGCTGCGCACCGCTACATCGAGTCGACCCACCTCGGGCGCGGCGACGGCCGGCTGGGAGGTGAGGATCCCGCCGATCTTGACCCAGCCGGACCAGCCGGTGCCCGCGGTGAACGCCTTGTGGTAGCCGGCATCGTTGGAGCTGCGCACGACGACATCGAGGCGGCCAGGTCCTGACGACGTCGCGGCTGGGGAGGAGGTGAGCAGGCCACCGATCTTGATCCAGCCGGACCACCCGGAACCGCTGACGTAGGTCCGCTGGTACATCTCGTTGTTGCTGCTCCGCACGAACACGTCGAGCCGGCCGGGCCCCCACGACGTGACGGCAGGTGCGGAGGTGAGCAGCCCCCCGAGCGACTTCCAGGCCGACCAGCTACCGGCCGAGAAGGTGCGCTGCCACAACGTGTTGTCGGCGCCGCGGGCGAACGCGTCCATGCGGCCAGGGCCCCAGGACACCGTGACCGGCTGGGACGCCAGCGCGCCGCCACGGTCGAGGGGGCGACGCCACGAGCCGCCGGGGAGGAGGTACTGCTGGGTCAGGGTGCGCCCGGACGACCGGCTGAGGATGTCGTGGCGGCCGGCACCGATGGAGACGATGGCGGGGGAGGCAAGCTCCGAGGACGGAAGCGGCCGGAGCGCCGCAGCTGCGCTGTGGCCGACGTGGGTGGGGGAGCCGATCGCCACGGCGAGGGAGGCCAGCAGCGTCAGCGTGAGCAGCACGGCCAAACGGCGCAGCCTGGGTCCGGTCGTCATCGTTGCCCTGCTCGTCATGCTGGCCATGCTCGTCATGATGTCAGGACGCGCGGGGGTCCGAGTCGGTTGTCGTCGACCGCGACCAGTCTTTCCAGGACTCTGACCACCGCGTCGTTGGCCGGTCTGCGGACCTGCCGGTCACAGGTGGAGCAGCGGAACGCGTAGTGGTCGTGCCCGGGAGGATCGAGCCGGACCAACCAGATCTGCTCGGCGGCGAGGTCGACGTCACCGCACGCCGGACAGACTGCCCGAATGCGGGCGGTGCGGGGGATGACGGACATGGCGAGCTCCCTTCGTGACCTGCTCTCTCAGCAGAGCCACGGGAAGGCCATCTGATACGTCGCTCGGCGGCAGCGCCGCCTCGCTCAGGCGAGCAGGTCCCGCCGCGCGGCCTGCTCAACCCGGGCAGTGATCCAGGCGAGGGGCGTCGCGCTGCTGCGGGCATAACCGGGGGACCATCGCCACACGTCCACGCAGGCTCGCTCTGCCACCGCCTCGGCCCGGTCCGGTCCGGCCAGCAGGTGCGAGACCGCCAGCACGACCGGGATGACGACGTCGTACAAGCGAGCGAATGCCTCCGTGTCGCCTCGGCCGGAATGCCGAAGCAGCTCACGGACGACAGCATCCGCTGGAACAGCCGGCACCGACGGCTCGGTGGGCTTCGCCATGACCGGGGGCGGCACCAATCTGAGCTCCGGAATCGCCCTGCTGCTGGCAATCGTCAACGAGCACCTCTCATGCGTCCGCAGTCCGCGCGATCCGGTCGATCGCTCTCCCAATGGTTGCCCCGGAACGATGCTCGGGCAGCGCCAAACCTATGCAAGTTGACGGAAAGAATGCATGATTGCGCCGTGGCCGCACGAGCTGAGCCCGCCGTCGGCACCGGCCTGGCGATCCAGGAGGTGAGCCGGCTCCTCGGCATCCCTGCGCCGACGATGCGGGCGTGGGAGCTTCGATATGGCGTCCCGGATGCCCCTCGAAGCCCCGGCGGACACCGGCGCTACTCGGCGCACGCCGTCAACCAGATCCGGCTGATGCGCGACGAGATCGCCCGGGGCCGGCAGGCGGCCGAGGCCGCGCGCGTGGTCCGCGCGCTGATGGCCCAGAAGGGCAGGTCCCGCGCTCTCGTCGACGCGATGCTCGCTGCCTCGGAGGAGATGGAGCCGCGGACGGTGCGTGCCGTCCTGGACCGTGCGGCCGAGGAGCTCGGCCTTCCGGCAGCCGTGGACGAGGTGTTGATGCCGGGGATGCGTCAGGTCGGGCTCTGGTGGGAGTCCGGTCGTTGTGACATCGCCCAGGAGCACCTCACCAGTGAGGCGGCGCGTGGTTGGTTGAGCAAGCTCTTGGCCTTCGCCCCACCGCCGCGACGCGGCGACCCGGTGGTGCTGGCCTGCGGCCCGCGCGACCTGCACACGCTCGGGCTGGAGGCGATGGCCGCCCTGCTCGCCTACGACGGCTGGTCCAGCCGGGTCCTGGGGGCGCGGACACCTGCGGCCACACTCGTCACCGCCGTGCAGGCCACGTCGGCAGCGGCGGCGGTCGTCGTCTCGCACGTCTCCGTCGGGCGCCGGCCGGCGATCGAGGCGATCCGGTCGGTGGAGCAGATCGGCACCCCGGTGTTCTTCGCGGGCAACGCGTTCATGTTCCCGCGTGCGCGGCAGGGCGTTCCGGGGACCTACCTCGGCGAGAGCCTCGCCGAGGCAGCGGCGGTCGTCGGCCGGGCGCTGCGCGCCGCCACCGCCATCAGTCCGCACCCAGGCAGACGAAGCCGTCCAGGCCGGTCTCGGCCGAGGTGACCGCCAGCGCTTCAGCAGGTCCGGTGCCTGCCAGCAGCCGGCGGTGGAATGCCTGCATGAACGGGCGGGTGGGGGCGTCGGCGACCGGGACGGTGCTGGCGACCAGCGTGCGCGTGCCGAGCGCGAGCACGGCCGCGGCCAGCCCCATCAGCTCGTCCCCGGGCCGGACGCCGGACAGACCGGAGTCACACGCCGACAGGACGACCACCTCCGGGGGCTCGGACAGCCCCTCGAGGTCATAGACCGTGAGTGGCCCGTCCGCCAGCTCAAGAGACGAGAACTGCGGGTTGTCCGACCGGAAGTGCCCGTGTGTCGCGAGGTGGGCCATCGTCGCTCCCTCGATGGCCGCACTGGTCGCGTCCGCGGTCGCCGCACCCCCGGTGAGGACGACGGCGTCGCGATAGGAGCGGGAGAGAGCGGCGATCTCGGCCTCGGCGTGCTCCAGGCCGGGGCCAGCGACGAGCGCCACGCCGCCCCTGCGCAGCCTCGGCCGCGCCCCTCGAGCGGCACGTTGCCAGAGCCGTGCGGACGGGGCGACGACCGTCGACCTGCCCACGAGTGAGGGCAGCGCCAGCCACGGCAGGGCATGGAGCTCTCCGGTCGGTACGACGACAACAGCCCGGTCCGCGACGACCTCGTGAAGTGGGCCGAACAGCAGTGTGTCGAGCTGATCGGCCGCCACCGCCCGCCCGCGTGCGGCTAGCCCCCGCACGCGCGGCGACCCGGTGGCATGGGCCAGCCGGGTCAGCGCGAAGCGCAGTGCCGTCGTCTCGGTGGTCGCTGCGTCGTAGCGACAGAGGTGGTGCATCGTGGTGCGCCCGTCGATGACGGTGACCGCGTGCAGATCTGCGCCGTCGCGGACGAGCTCGACCAGCACCCGGTCGCCGAGCTGCTCCTCGAGTGCGGTGGCGTCGAAGGCCTCGCCCGGTTCGGCGGAGTCGTGCCCGCGTGCGTGGCGGGCGCGGTCGCGGACTGCTGACTCCAGCCGGAGCTGGTCCTGGCGCAGCTCGGTGCCCGCCCGGCCGGCAAGGAGCTCCTCGCGCAGCCGAGCGGTCACTGCGCGCAGGTGCCCGAGCTCGGTGGCCAGGACGGTGTCGCCCGGGGGCCGCACCGGCCGGGCCTGCAGCGCCGTCGCCCGGGACCGTTCCGCCCAGGCGAGCACTCTGGCCGCGCGGCCGTCCTCGACCGCCAGCCGCAGGCCGGTGCTCGCGAGCTCCTCTCCGAACACGGCCGCGTGTGCCCGCAGGTCGGTCGCCCCAAGCACGGCGGCGTTCTCGGCGCGGACGGCGAGGCCTCGGCGCAAGGCCCGGTCAGCCCCCCGGCGGTCCTTGTCGGCGAGCCGGAGCAGCGCCTCGGCGTGCCAGCCCGTCGCCCTGGCCTCGGCCCCTCGCGACCGGCGCGAGGTGGCAACGTCTCGCAACAGCGCCCGGGCGATTCGCAGCGATCCCGAATCCAGGGCGGAGCGGGCGGCGACGAACCGAGCGCTCAGGGCCGCGACGTTCCAGCCGGCTGATGCGCAGTCATCCGCCGTGCGGCGAGCCGCTCGGGTGAGGTCGCGACCGCGCTCGCCGGCATCCCAGCGGGCGAGGACCGCGACCTGTCGTGCCAGACGCACCCAGGCGGGCC
>Ga0136617_10000583_pt1 | contig 31084 bp, 32 predicted proteins | sample AntDrymUQ3222106_2_FD_129672 | JGI IMG/M metagenome (GOLD analysis project Ga0136617, IMG submission 129672) | Polar desert sand microbial communities from Dry Valleys, Antarctica - metaG UQ322 (21.06) | ecosystem: Environmental > Terrestrial > Soil > Desert | place: Antarctica: Dry Valley... | reverse complement strand
TATGGCGCACTCCCACTGGCATGGCACTGCCTTCCGCTACAGGCCAGCCAGCTCGCGCTTGACCACCTTCCCCGTCGCGTTGCGCGGCAGCTCGTCGAGGAAGACGACGTCGCGCGGGACCTTGAAGCGCGCCAGGTTGGCCTTCACGTGCGCCTTGACGTCCTGCTCGGTGACCGTCGCACCCTCCCAGCGGACGACATAGGCCCGCAGCCGCTGGCCGAAGTCGGCGTCCTCGACACCGATCGCGGCGACCTCGGCGACGCCCTCCAGCCTGGCGAGCGTGTCCTCGACCTCGCGCGGGAACACGTTCTCGCCGCCTGAGACGATCATCTCGTCGTCGCGCCCGTCGACGAACAGGCGCCCGGCCGCGTCGAAATGGCCGACGTCGCCGGAGGACGTCAGGCCGTCGACGACCGCCTTGCCGCCGCCGCCCGTGTAGCCCTCGAAGCAGAGCTCGTTGCCGACGAAGATGCGTCCCGTCTCGCCCGGTCCGACCTCGCGCTCGCCGGCGTCGTAGAGGCGCACGACGGTCCCGCGCGGGGGCCGGCCGGCGGTGCCAGGGGCGGCGCGCAGGTCCGCGGGCGTGGCGATCGTCGCCCAGGCGACCTCGGTCGAGCCGTAGAGGTTGTAGAGGACGTCGCCGAACGTGTCCATGACGTTCGTCGCGAGCGCCCCCGGCAGCGCCGACCCGCTCGCCGCGATGACGCGCAGCGAGCCCGCGTCGTACCTGCGCACGACCTTCGGGCCGAGCTCGAGGATCCGCTGCAGCATCACCGGGACGACGACGAGCGCGGTCACGCCGTGCTCGTCGATCGCGCGCAGGGTGTCCTCCGCGTCGAAGCGGCGGCGCAGGACGAGCGTCGACGACAGCCCGATCCCGAGGATGAACTGCGCAAGTCCCCAGGCGTGAAAGAGCGGCGCCGCGATCAGCGTGCGCTCGCGCGCCTTGAGCGGGATCATCGCGACGAGCCCGGCGACCGGGTCGAGCGTCGCGGGCTGCCTGCGGTTGGCGCCCTTCGGGGTGCCGGTCGTGCCGCTCGTGAGGATCACGATGCGGCCCCGCGCGGCCGGCACGACGACGTCGCTCGGGTCGCCGCGCTCGATCAGCGCCTCGAGCAGCTCGGCGCCCGCCGGCGCCGTGCCGCTGTCGTTCCAGGCGACGTACCGGCGGCGGTCACGCGCGGCGGCGGAGATCAGCGCGGCGAACTCCTCGTCGTAGACGATCGCGCGTGGCTGCTCGCGCTCGCAGACCTCGGCGAGCTGGGGTCCCGCGAACGCCGTGTTGAGAAACAGCGCGTGGACGCCGAGCTTCGAGCAGGCCACCGTCGCCTCGACGAAGCCGCGGTGGTTGCGGCAGAGGATCGCGACGCCGTCGCCCTCGACGATCCCGTCGTCGCTCCACGCATGCGCGAGCGCGTTCGTGCGGCGGTGGATCTCGCCGAACGTCAGCGAGCCCAGCTCGTCGATGATCGAGACGTCCTCCGGGTAGCGGATCGCCGACGCCGTGTAGCCGGCGGCGGGGGTCGCGCCCCACTCCTTGACCGCCTTCAGCGCGCGCACGGCCTTGTCGGGGCGCGTCGGCGCGAACATGCCGCACTCGATGAGCGTGCGCACGGTGAAGGCCTTGGTTGACAGGGTGTCGAGAAGCATTGGCGGTAATCTATTACGGTCTCCTGGGCGGCGAGGACGCATGCCGAGCGGGAGGCCGGACAATGCGGCTCAGCACAGCACGCCGAATTTCCGCGTACTGCGCGCGTTCGCCGGCTGACGCCTACGGCAGACGCAGGTCCGCCGGCACGTCGCCGCGCTCGATCAGACCGTGGATGTCGGCCGCTCGGCGCGGGTTGAGGAAGACGTGGCGCTGGCCGACGCTCGGCTTCTCGTCGAGCAGGCCGGCGGCGAGCAGCGCCTCGCCGACGTCGTCGGCGAGCGCGCGCTCGTTGCCCGCGAAGCCGCGCGAGAGGTGACGGAAGTCCGTGTGGTAGCCGCCCCACTTGCCCATCCCGTGCAGCCGCTGCAGGATCCGCCGCGCGACCCGGCGCGCGGGCTGCGGATCGTCGTGTGGGCGAGCGGCGGCGCCGTCGGCGCTCACAGCCCCGATCAGCGCGAGCACGGCGTCCTCGTGCGCGGCGACCGACTCGCCCTCCGCCGGGCGGCCGCCGAAGCGCGCCACGGCCTCGGCGCTGCGCAGCGCCTGCGCGATCGGCGCGCGCCAGTCGCCGGCGTCGGCGACGACGTGGGCGGGCAGGGCAAGCGCGCGGCTGCGCAGGCGCGCGATCCCCGCGGCGTGCTCGTCGAACGCGACCGCGGCGAGCTCCGCGTCCTCGGGGCCGGCGCTCGCGGGCAGGCGCAGCGCGAGGTGGCCGTCCAGCGCGCCGGCCTCGAGCCGCAGGTCGCCGGGACCCTGCGGGGCGCCGAGCCCGGCGCTCTCGGCGAGCGCGCCGATCGCGGCCGCTGTCGCGAGGAAGCCCCGCTCGGGCGCCGCGGCGGGATCCGCGCGGACTGCGACGGCGACAGGCACGACGGCGACGAGCGCATCGCCGCCGGCCGCCGCGGCGAAGGCGACGGTCACCGGCTCGACGCGCCCCGACCGTGGCAGCGCCAGCTCGCGCTCGGAGCGCGCCAGCTCGTCGTGCAGCAGACCGCGCAGCTGGGCCGAGCGCTCGCGCGGCGCGGCCGTTCCGCCGGCATCCTCCAGGGCGCTCGCGAGCAGGCTCATCGCACGAGTATGTAGCGGCCCGTCGCGCGAGGAGACAGACCACCATCGACACGATGATCCTGCGCCTGCGGACGCGGGCCGGCGGGCGCTGCCGGTCGGGCGATCGGCCATCTAGCCTGCAGGCATGTCCGACTGGTTTGAGGACTTCGGCTTCGCCGAGGTCGGCACGGATCTGCTCATGGGCGCCTACCCGCAGGACGCCGACGACGTCGCGGCCCTGCACGACGCCGGGGTGACGGCCGTCTTCAACCTCGTCCAAGACGCCGAGTACGAGCTGGACGGCGGTCGCGATGCGTGCGCCGCGGCGCTCGCACGGGCGGGCATTCACGAGGAGCGCATCGAGCTCGTCGACTACGGCAACCTGCTTGCGGACCACATCGAGCGCGCGGCGACGACCGTCCTCGCCTGGCTCGACGCGGGCGAGCGCGTCTACGTGCACTGCCGTGCGGGGATGCAGCGCTCGGCCATCGTGGCGACGGCGATCGTCGCCCTGCACGACGAGCTCGAACCGCTCGAGGCGCTGCAGCGCGTCCGCGAGCGCAACCCGCAGGCCAACCCGCTCGCGCACCAGCGCGAGGACCTGCTGCGCTGGTGGGACACGCGCGCTGGTTGATTTCGTGCAGTCCGTCGGGTGCGGTCCGTAGCGTGCGACGCGATGGCCGTCAAAGCTGCCACCCCTCTCCCCCTCGCCCGCGTTCACGTCTCGGGCGGCCGCCTCGCGATCGACTGGCTGATCGTCGACGACGAGACGACCGTGCGGCTCGCCGACGAGCGCGACGATCCCACGCGGTTCGTCGTCGAGGCGATCGAGATCGGCGCGCGCGTGCTGGACCGCGAGCAGACCGGGGCGAACGCGGAGTTCGTCAAGGCCGAGTTCGAGAAGGCCGCACGCGAGCTGGACTCCGAGTTCGTCGAGCGAGCCCGCAAGGTCGCCGACAGGCTGGACGAGAAGGTCGACGAGGTCTTCGGCCCCGAGCACGGCCACGTGACGAAGGCGCTGGCGCGGCACTTCGGCGACGAGTCGTCGGTGGCCGTGCAGAACCGCGTCAAGGCGCTGCTCGCCGAGGTCTCCGTGCAGATGCGCGAGGACCTCCGCAGGCAGTTCTCCTCCGACAGCCAGTCCAACCCGCTGCACGGCTTCCAGAATGCGCACCTCGCGGCCACGCGCCAGATCGCCGGACAGCAGTCCGACCAGATGCGGGCGATGAACGAGAAGCTCGAGAAGATGAACCTCGAGATCGCCCGGCTGCGCGCCGAGAAGGAGAAGCTCGTCGAGATCTCGGCCGTCGAGGACAAGGGCACGGCGAAGGGCCGGACGTACGAGGAGGCGGTCGCTGACGCGCTCGACGCGATCGCGGCCGCCCGCGGCGACGACTGCCACGCCGTCGGCGACCTGCGCGGCGAGGGCGGCAGGAAGGGCGACTTCGTCGTCGCGATCGACGCCTGCACCGGCCCGGCGCGCGGCAAGATCGTCTTCGAGGCCAAGAACAAGAAGCTGTCCAAGAACGAGGCGCTGGCCGAGCTCGACGGCGCGCTCGAGACACGCACGGCCGACTACGCCGTGCTCGTCGTGCCGGCCGAGGACAAGCTGCCGGCGCGCACGCACCCGCTGCGCGAGTTCAACGGCGACAAGCTCTTCGTGACGTTCGACCCCGTGGACGGCTCGACGCTCGCGCTCGAAGTCGCCTACGGCCTCGCCCGCGCCCGCGTGCTCATGGCGCGCGCCGCCGGCGGCGGGATCGACAAGGGCGCGCTGCGGGTCGAGCTCGAGCGCGCGCAGGGCGCGATGGAGGACGTGCGGCGAATCAAGTCCCAGCTCACGAACGCCACGACCGGGATCGAGGAGGCGCGCAAGATCGTCGACGCGATGGCCACCAACGTGCGCGGGCACCTGACGGCGATCGAGCGCCTGCTGGCGGCGGCGGCGGGCGGCGCGGCCGACGCCTGACCGCCGCCACTAGCCTGCGGGCCGTGACACGGGCCGTCATCTTCGACTGCGACGGCGTCCTCGTCGACACCGAGCAGATCTCCAACACCGTGCTCGCCGGGCTGCTGACGCAGGCCGGGCTGGTGACGACGTTCGAGGATTGCATGCGCGACTACCGCGGACGCTCGATCGCGTCGGTGCTCGCGCTGGCGGTGCAGCGCAACGGGGCCCCGCTGCCCGAGGACCTTGCCGACCGCTACTACGCCGATGTCGAGGCCGTCTTCGCGCGCGAGCTCGAGGCGGTGCCCGGCGTCGTCGACGCGCTGGACCGGATCGCGCTGCCGTCCTGCGTGGCGTCGAGCGGGCCGCACCACAAGATGGCGGTCACGCTGCGGCGCACGGGGCTGTGGGAGCGCTTCGAGGGGCGGATCTTCAGCGCAAGCGAGGTCGAGCACGGCAAGCCGGCGCCGGACCTGTTCCTGCATGCGGCGCGCGCGATGGGGTTCGAGCCGGCGAGCACGGCCGTCGTCGAGGACAGCCTCCCGGGCATCGAGGCGGCGCGCGCGGCGGGGATGCGCGCGCTCGCGTTCGCACGCCACACCGCCGCCGGCGAGCTTGCCGCCGCCGGCGGCGAGCCGTTTTCGGACATGGCCGACCTGCCCGGTCTGCTCGCCGCGTAGTGGGTCTTCGCGTGGAACGTTGCGAGCGGGCCCGCCGCCGATGAGCGAGATCTTCGCCCGCAGGCTCGTCGCCAGCGGCCACGTCCAGGGCGTCTTCTTCCGCGACCGCACGCGCCGCGAGGCCGCCCGGCTCGGCGTGACGGGCTGGGTGCGCAACTGCCCCGACGGGACGGTCGAGGCGCATCTCGAAGGTCCCGCCGAGGCCGTCGGCAAGCTCGTGCGCTGGTGTCGCGACGGGCCGCGCCACGCGACGGTCTACGAGCTGCGCGTCAGCGACGCCACGCCGGAGGGGTTCGCGCGCTTCGAGATCCGCTGAGCGCGCCGCCCACAAACGGGATTCGCGGTCGAGCGACCTCGCCCGGTCCGACGGCGCGATCGGGCGCTGGTCCGATGGCGACCGGGCCGGCGGCTAGGTTCCCGCCGTGCTCTCCCTCGCCCGCCGCCAGCCCTCGGCGATCCTGCTCGCGGCGCAGCTGGCCGGCGTGCTGCTGTACCCGCTCATGGAGGGAAGCGACGCCGGCCGTGCGCTGTTCAGCGTCTTCGGCATCGCCATCCTCGGGCTCGTCGTGCTGGCGGTTCGCAGCTCGCCGGGGCTGACGTGGGTCAGCGTGCTGCTCGGAATCCCGGCGACGGTCCTGCTGCTGATCCAGGCCGTCAGCGACAGCGACGCCCTGCTGCCGTATTCGTCGGCGATCGAGGCGATCCTGTACTTCTATGCGGGCGGCGCCCTGATCGCCTACATGCTGGCCGACCGGGAGATCACGCGCGACGAGCTGTACGCCGTCGGCGCCACCTTCACGCTCGTCGCCTGGGCGTTCGCGTACACGTACACGGTCTGCCAGGCGATCGACCCGGGCAGCTTCACGGCGGCGGTCGACCCGGGCGGGGAGCGCAGCTGGATGGAGCTGCTGTTCCTGAGCTTCACGACCCTCTCGAGCACGGGTCTGAGCGACGTGGTGCCGGTCAAGGCCTTCGCGCGCGGGCTCGTGATGCTCGAGCAGCTCGCCGGCCTCGCCTACCTGGCGATGGTGGTGTCGCGGCTCGTCGGCCTGACGGTCATGCACCGCCCCGACACGGAGTGATCGCGCGTACGCGCCCTCAGCGCACTTCGGCGGGCTCGTCCTTGCCCTGCAGGCGCTCGCGGCCGCGCTGCACCGCGGCGATGAACTTCGACAGGTTGACCTCGAGCGTGTTGAGGATCTCGTCGGCATAGTCCTCGGCGCCGAGACGGATCTCACGTTCGCGCCCGCGGGCGTCCTCGATGATCTCCTCGGCGGCGCGCTGGGCCTGCTTGGTGACCTCTTCCTCGCCGACGAGGTGGTTCTGGCGCTCGCGTGCCTCCTTGACGATCCGCTCGGCCTCGCGCTTGGCCTCGGCGAGCATCTCCTGGCGCTCCTTGACGATCCAGCGCGCCTGCTTGATCTCCTCGGGGATCGTGGCGCGCATCTGGTCGAGGATGTCGTAGATCTCGTCCTTGTCGACGCGGACCTGGCCCGTCATCGGGACGAGCTTGGCGTTGTGCACCAGGTCGTCGAGCTTGTCGATGAGTACGAGGACGTCCATAGCAATCCTTGTGTTCGCTAGCCGCCGAGCTCTTCCTTCAAGCGCGCCGCCACCCGTTCCAGGACCAGCTCTTCGATGTTGCCACCGAATGTTGCGAGCTCCTTGATCCCGCTGGAACTGAGGAAACTGTACTGCGGGCTGGCCATGAGGTAGAGGGTGTCGATGTCGGGTGCCTGCAGACGGTTGAGCTGCTGCATCTCGAACTCGTATTCGAAGTCGGAGATCGCGCGCAGTCCCTTGACGATCGCCTTCGCCCCGTTCTCGCGTGCGAAGTCGACGACGAGGGTGGCGAACGGGGCGCTGCGCACGCCCTCGAGGTGGGCCGTGGCCTCGGCGATGAAGCTCAGGCGCTCTTCGACGCCGAAGAGCGTCTTGCCCTTGCGCTGCGGCACGTTGACGACGCCGACGATGACCTCGTCGAAGAGCTCCGAGGCGCGCGTTATGACGTCGAGATGTCCGTTCGTGATCGGGTCGTAGGAGCCCGGGCAGACGGCGATGCGGTGGTCAGGTGTCATGGATGCGGATGACGGTGTCGCCGTAGCGGCGCTCGTCGGCAACTGGCAGATCCAGCTCCAGCGGATCGCGGCGGTCGCTCTCGGTCACGACACGGGCGCCCGGTGCCAGCACCGCGGCCAACCCTTCCGAGAGCTCCCGCCCCAGCTCGGCAGCGCGCCGATAGGGAGGGTCGAGGAAGACCAGATCGTATGCCTCCGACCGCGCGGGCGCGGTCCGCAGCCAGGCGCGCGCCTCGATTCGGCGCACATCGGCGTCGATCCCGAGCGCCGCGAGGTTGGCGCGAACGGCGCTGATCGCGCGCGGCGCGCGGTCGACGAACACCGCGCTCGCGGCTCCCCGCGAGAGCGCCTCGATGCCGAGCGCGCCCGAGCCGGCGAACAGATCGAGCACGCGCGCGTCCTGCACCGACGTCCCGAGGACGCTGAAGAGCGCCTCGCGCACGCGGTCGCTCGTCGGCCGCGTCGCGCTGCCGTCCGGTGCGGCGAGGCGGCGCCCGCCGTAGGCGCCGGCGACGACCCTCATGCGCTCAACCGCGTGGGGGGCGGCCCAGCAGCCGGCCGGCGATCTGCTCGCGCAACCGCCGCGCGCGGACGTGGATGTCACCGAAGACCGTCCAGCCGGTGACGATCACGCGGGGCGCGCCGGCCGGTGCCACATCGCCAGCCTGCTGACGCACGGATCCGAAAATCGATCTGCCGCGAAGCTCGACGGCGATGCCCTCGGGCACGAGCACATCGATGTCGCCGAAGACGCTGCCTGCGCCGATGACGACCTCCGCGGCGCCGACGCGCGCCTCGCGCAGATCGAGCACGATGTCGCCGAAGCAGCTCTGCCAACTGCTCCGGGCCGGCACGAGCCACGCCCCCGAGCGGCGCACGTCGCCGAAGACCGACGACTGTTGCGTCAGCACCGCGAGCGCGCCGGCGGGTATTGCCTCCACGCCCGTGCCGCCCCGGTCGTCCGCGGCGCCCGTGGCGGGCAGGTCGCGGGTCAGCTGCTCGAGCTCGCCGCGCGTCCTCGCGCCGGCCGCGTTCTCGATCCGCTCGGCGAGCTCCTCGAACGTCAGACGACCGGCGCCGGCGGCGTCGCGCAACGCGTCGATCGTGCGCTCGCTCTCCTCGTCCGAGGCGCGCAGGTCGGGGTGAGGCTCCGCCGTCATCGGCCCGATTGACTTTACCGGCGCTGGCGCTCACGCCGGCAGCGGCGCCGGCTCGCCGACCCCGTACACCTGTGCGAGCGCGTCGGCGAGCAGCGCGTGCTCGGGCTCGGTGAGCTGCGGATCGACCTCGAGCAGGCCCTCGGCGTAGACCTTCGCGGCCTCGGCCAGCGGCTCGTCCTGCGGCAGCCGCGCGACCTTGAACTGCGCGAGGCCCGACTGGCGCGTGCCCGCGAGCTCGCCCTCGCCGCGCAGCTCGAGGTCGATCCGGGCGAGCTCGAAGCCGTCGCTGAACCGCGAAAGCGCGCGCAGCCGCGCCGCGTTCTTCGGCCCGAACAGCAGGCAGACGGCCGCGTGCTCGCCGCGCCCGACGCGGCCGCGCAGCTGGTGCAGCTGGCTGATGCCGTAGCGCTCGGCGCCCTCGACGAGCATGACCGTCGCGTTGGGCACGTCGATGCCGACCTCGATCACCGTCGTCGCGACGAGCACGTCGGCCGCGCCGGCGGCGAACGCCGTCATCGCCGCCTGCTTCTCGCGCGGGCGCATCTGGCCGTGCAGGAGCGCGACGCGATAGTCCTTCAGCTCGCCGCCGCGCAGTCGCTCGTACTCCGCCGTCGCGGCGCGCGCCTGCAGCGCCTCGGACTCCTCGACGAGCGGGCAGACGACGAACGCCTGGCGACCGGCGTCGAGCTCCTCGCGGATGCGCTCGTAGGCGCGGGCGCGCTCGGCGTCGGTCGAGGCGACGTGCGTCGTCACGGGCCGGCGGCCGCGCGGCAGCTCGCGCAGCGCGGTGACGTCGAGGTCGCCGTAGCGCAGCAGCGCCATCGTGCGGGGGATCGGCGTCGCCGTCATGTGCAGGACGTGCGGCACGAGCCCCGTCTGCGCCTTCGCGTCGAGCGCCGCGCGCTGGCGCACGCCGAAGCGGTGCTGCTCGTCGACGACGACGACCGCGAGCCGGTCGAAGTGCACGTCGGGCTCGACGAGCGCGTGCGTGCCGACGACGAACGACAGCTCGCCGGTCGACAGCTTGCTGAGGATGTCCGTGCGCCGCGCCGCGGGGGTCGAGCCGGTCAGCAGCGCCGCCCGCACCGACTCGCCGGGCATGAGCGCCTGCAGCGTCGCGAAGTGCTGCTCGGCGAGCGTCTCGGTCGGCGCCATGAAGACCGCCTGCATGTCGTGCTCGACGGCGCGCAGGATCGCGTGCAGCGCGACGACCGTCTTGCCGGAGCCGACCTCGCCCATCAGCAGCCGCTGCATCGGGCGCGGCTGGGCGAGCTCCTCGTCGAGGACGCCGACCGCCGCGAGCTGGTCGCCGGTCAGCGCGAACGGCAGCAGCTCCTGACGCCAGCGCCGCGACAGCGCGGGCGCCTGATCGAGCACCGGCGCCGAGCCCGCCGCGCGGCGCTGGGCGCGGCGGCGCAGGAGCGAGAGCTGCGCGAGCAGCAGCTCGTCGAACGCGAGCCGGCGGCGGCCGCCCTCGTGGTCGCCGGCGTGGGCGGCGACGAGCGCCGCCTGGCGATCTGGCAGCGGGGCGCGGGCGCGCAGCCGGGCCGGCAGCGGCTCGACGGCGTGCTCGGCGGCCACAAGGTGCGTGCGCACGAGCGCGAGGATCTGCGTCGACGACAGGCCCTCGGTCGCCGGGTAGTGGGCGACCTCGCCCTCGCCGCCCGCGCGCTCGTGCGTCGGCGCGTGGCTCGTGACTGCAAACGCGTTGCGCGCGGCGTACTTGCCATGCAGGACCAGGCGCGTGCCGGGGGCGTACTTGCGCTGCAGCCACGGCTGGTTGAAGAACGTCGCCTTCATCGTCCCGGTCTCGTCGGCGACGGTCGCCTCGACGAGCGGCTTCATCCCGCGCCGGCGTACCGGGCGGCTGGAGATCGAGCGCACCTCGACGACGACGGTCGCGCTGTCGCCCGGCGCCAGCGCGGCGACCGTGCGCGCCTCGCGGCGGTCGCGCGGCAGGTGCTCGAGCAGGTCGCCGACCGTGTGCAGGCCGAGTTGCTGTGCGGCGTCGGCTGACTTCTGCGGCGTGACCTTCAGCGCCAGCTCGAGCGCCGACGGCCGCGGCCAGCGCAGCGGGGCAGCGAGCAGCGTCTCGCGGTCGAGCTCCTCGGTGGCCGCGAAGGCAGTGGGCATCCGTCCATGATGATCGCGCGCGGACCGGTCGCAGCGGAGGAAGCTAGGCAGCGCTCACGGCGACCACGTCGACGAGTTCCTCGAGTCCGCTGAAGTCCGCGGGATTGCGGGTGTACAGGGGCAGGTCGACGGCAAGCGCCGTTGCGGCGATGAACAGGTCGATCGCTCGCCGTCCACGCGCCTTGCGTCCCGCGGACACGACCTCGGCGTAGACGCGCCCATATGCGCGGGCCGCGGCGGCGTCGAAGGCGATCGGCTCGAAGACCGCCTCCGCGCGCTGCAAGCGATCCTGGCGGCGGGCACGCTCGCTGCGATCGTTCGTTGCGTGCGGGCCGGCGGCGAGCTCGGCCAGCGTCACCGCAGCGATCGCGATCTCTCCCGGAAGCTCGTCCGCCGCGACCCGTTCGAGATCGATCACGACCGACGTGTCGAGGAGCCCGCGCGGGTGGGGCGCGTCAGCCACGCGGTGCCGGGTTCTGGTCCACGACGCGGTCCACATCCGCGCGGAAGCGGCCGGCGTCGATCGGCGCCGCCAGCGCAAACGCCCGCAGTACTTCGTCGCGGCTCACGAAGCGGTCGCGCTCGACGGGCACGAGCTCGCCGATCGGGACACCGTTCCTCGTGACGACAAAGCGTTCGCCGGCGTCAAGAGCGCGCATCACATCGCCGCTCTCGTTGCGAAGTTCTCGCTGGGTCAGCTTGCGTGCTATCAGGCGATCGTAGCACGCGTGCTACACGCGTCCGTTCAACGATTCGAGGCGGGCGAGCAGTTCGCGCATCTTGCGCGGGAACGATGCGGGCCATGTGTTGTTGACGGCGGGCGGAACGCGTCCGCGTGCTGGCCGCCGCGACGGCACCGAGGGCGGGAGCCATGAGTAGCTGCTCTCGCAGGTCGGCGGGAGAGATCTCGCCAGCCCCATGCTTCGACATAGGCGCGCTCAAGACGTGCCCGAGCCTCCCGGCGCTGCGGCGGGCGCTCGGTCGCGGCAAGATCAAGGCCTCGCCGCAGTGAGGCGAAGGGGTGTCCGACCACCGCACCTCCCCAGTCGAAGATGCGAAGGCCGCCGGCGAAGACGTTGACTGGTGGAGGTCGTTGTGATCCACGGCCGCGGCAACTGGGCCGTCGGCTCGCCGCGCGAGCTCCGCGAGGAGGGGCAGCAACCCAACAAGTCGGGTCCGCTCCCACGACGCTGGGCCATCGACCCGATCCAGCCGCAACAGGTCGTCGCGACCGGGTCAGAGCAGGCGGTCCCAGCGCAGCTTCATGACCTCGTGGCAGCGGCGCCGTAGTTGCGCGCGCTCCGAGACGCGCTCCGGTCAATGGACCGAGCGGCTTTCGGCGCAGGCGAACGCGACAACCCGCGAACCGTGTCGACGACAAGAACGCCGGCCAGGGACACGAGTGTGGTGATCATCAACGCGTATATCAGCAGTGACAGGGTCATGGATCCTCCTTGGGGAAGCGGAGTCATCTACCGGTGTTCCCCGCGATCATGAGATGACCGTGAGTGCTCGGCTTTCCCGCGAACGAGCCGGGTGTTCTCCACTCCTACGATCCCGACAGGGGGATCGTCGCTACTGGTGCGCCATCACCTCGTCGGAGGTCTCAAGGCCAGTGGCCGTGAGCGCCGCAGCCAGATCGTCATGGCGACCGACACGCGCGACAACCCCATCGGCGACCCGGAACTGCGATCCGACGACGGCGCGGCTCTGTTCGACACCCGTCGCTCGATCCTCCCAACGGGCAGCCTGCTCCACGACAACGGTTCCGTCTCCGCCGCAGAACCACCGGAGCGGTGTCGCCGAGAATCCGGAGCGGGTCATCCACGCTCCGAGCTCGTCGCTGTCCATGAGACCAGCACCGCGAGGTCCGAGTACCTCGACCTGATCAGCGGACAGCTCCCGGACGCGTGCGGCGGAGCCGCCGTTCACCGCTTCTTGCCACGCTTCCACGATTGCCAGAGCACCCGTTGCCACACGGGGAAGGTAGCGAGAGTCCGACGTCCAGCAAGCCGATCCACGTACGGAACGACGTCGTCAGTGGAAGCGCGCAACGAACCTGCGCACCGGGCGGATCGTCACGCCAGCCGCGCTCACCGGGGTTCGCGATCCGCGCGTGAACCAAGATCCTCCAAGGATGCTCGGACCGTCGAGCGCGGCTATACCGCGCTGCTGCAGAGCTTCCGAACCCGGACGGGCGCGTGACCGCGCGGGCGCTCGCGCTGGACCTCCGGCGGGGCCCTGCACCCCTGATCGCGCTCGCCGTGCTCGGACTGGGCGGCGCGCTCGTCCTGAGTGACCCCGGCGGATGCGACGGACGATGGCCCGACGCGGTGCTCTCGCTCCGCGGGGCGTTGGGGACCGCGCTGCCGTGCGTGCTGGCCGCCGGCGTGTGGCACGGAGGAAGTCCGCGACGCCGCGGCACGGACGACGCCATCGCGGCCACGGCACTGCCGGCCTGGCGGCGTTCGGCCGTCGAGGGCGGGTCGATCGGTCTCGCCGGCCTGGCGGCGTTCGTGCTGCTGCTCGGAGCGCTGACCGTGGCCGGGGGATGCACAGCAGGGCTCTCGACCGCGAGCTCGGTGGCAGCGCTCGCCGCGAGCGCGCTCGCGCTCCAGGCCGCGGCATTCGCTGGACTAGCTCTCGGGCGCGCCGCCGTCGCGCCGATGGCCGCGCCGCTGGCGCTGTTCGCCAGCCTCGTCGTCACGATGGTGCTAGGCGGATGGTCGCCGAAGGGTGCTGACGCGATGCTCCTGCTCCCCGGCGTGGGCGAGGACGTCACCGTGCGTCAGCTCACCACTCGGATCTCCATCGGCCAAATGCTCTGGTTCGCCGGCCTGGCCGTATCGGGATGGCTCTGCGCGAGCCGGTGGCCCGCGCGTTTGCGCCTCGCCGGCCTGGCTCCCGCCGCGGCCGGCCTGGTCACCTTGGTCGCCCTGAATCCCGGCGGCGGGGAATGAGCAGCGCGACATGCGACTACTGACGCTCCACGCGCGAGGGCGGCGGGCCGGACCGATTGTGTTCGGTCTCCTCGCCGTCGCGGGGACGTGCTGGCTGCTCTCAGCGCTTGTCGACGAGATGGGAATGCTTCTCGCAGTCCTTGGCCCGCTGGGCGCGGTGTCGCTGCTCGGATTCGCACTGGCTGGCGATGACCCCGCTCTGGAGCGGACCATGCCGCAGCGATGGGGGCGCTGGCGCGCGGCCGAGCTCAGCGTGTGGGTGCTGGCCGCCAGCGTCGCCCTGCTGCCGGTGCTGCTGCGCGCTGATCAGCACGCGACCGCGTTGCTGCGCAATTTCACCGGGCTCAGCGGGCTCGTCGCGCTCGGTGCCGTCGCGCTCGGCGCGCGATTGGCATGGCTGGCACCGACCGCCTGGGCCCTGGCAGGCTCAGCCGTCGGCCCTCGGGCCGAGGAGTGGCTCGCCCCCCTGACATGCCAGTGCTGGCCGGCGACACCCTCGGCGCCCTCATGCTCGCAGCAGCGCTCGCCCTGGCAGGCGCCTTCCTCTACACGCAACGCGGGCCGCCGGGCACGCTCGCGCGTGCCGAGTGAGCTGCTCCCCCTCCGCGCCAAGCCGTGTCGACCATATGTGCTCAGTAGTCGAGCCATGCTCAACATCTTGCGCTGCTTCTGGTCGTTCCGATCCGACGCCAGATCCCGCGCAACCGCGACCGCGCACTACTGCGACGGCCTACTCCGCGGCCACGAGCCACCAGTACGCCGGCTGACCGCCGTCCTCGCACTCGAGCTCGACCCCGGCCGGGCCGAGCGCGCGCACGCCCGCCTCGTCCAGCGGGGCGCCGTCGCCGGCGATGCACGTCAGCAGCTCGGCGTCCGCGCCGAGCGCGGCGAGCACGGCGGCGAGCGTCGGCCCCGGCTCGCCCCAGGCGACGATCGCGTCGTCGACGAAGCCGACGGCGTCACCGATCGCGAAGCGGCCCTCGCCGTCGGCGCGCCCCGCGGGCGCGACCGCGCCGGTGCGCAGATGCTCGAGCGCGGCGTCGATCGCGGCGACGTTGTCGGCCGCCGAGCGCTCCGGGTCCAGCGCGAGCGCCGCCGCGAGCCCCGCCTGCTGGGAGCGCGCCGCGCTCACGCGCACGATCTTCTCCGACAGCTCGGCGGCGTGCTCGGCGGCCATGACGACGTTCGGCGAGTTCGGCAGCACGACGACCTCCTCGGCGGGAACGTCGTGGATCCCGGCCAGCAACTCGTACGTCGAGGGGTTGATCGTCGGTCCGCCGTCGAGCACGGCCACGCCGAGCGACGCGAACAGCTCCTGCATCCCGTCGCCGGCGACGACGGCCAGCGCGCCGCAGCGCTGCGGCGCCAGGCGCGCGACGCGCTCCTGCATCTGCGTGTGCATGTCGGCGACGTCCAGGCGCGAGACCTCGCCGGCACCGTCGAAGAGCGCCGTCGCGGCGCCCGGCTCGTCGGTGTGCACGTGGATCTTCAGGGTGGCGGCGTCGCCGACGACGAGCACCGAGTCGCCGATCGCCTCGAGCGGCTCGATCCAGTGCAGCGGATCGAGCTCGCGACCGATGACGGCGAAGTTCGTGCAGTAGCGGTAGGTGGAGGAGTCGTGCTGGGGATGGCTGATCTGCAGGGGCGCCGCCTGGCGCTCGACGACGGGCGCCTCGGTCCCGCGCAGCGCGGCGATCACGCCCGCGATGATCACGGTGAGCGCGTGGCCGCCGGCGTCGACGACGCCGCTCTCGCGCAGGATCGCAAGCTGCTCGGGCCCGCGGCGGACGGCTTCCTCGCCGGCTCGCAGCGCGCGTTCGAGCACGTCGGCGATCAGCGCGTTCTGCACCGCCGGATCGCCCGTGGCGCCAAGCCGCGTATCGCCCCTGTGCGCGATCTCGCTGGCGACGCAGGTCGCCATCTCGCGCATCACGGTGAGGATCGTTCCCTCGGCGGGCGCGCGAACCGAGCCATAGGCGCGCTGCGCGGCGCGCGCCATCGCGGAGCCGACGAGGACGGGGTCGACGAGCTCGCCCGGCCGGCTGATGAGCTCCTCGGCGGCGCCGCGGATGAGCTGGGAGAGGATGACGCCGCTGTTGCCGCGCGCGCCGAGCAGCGCGGCGCGGGCGACCGACTCGACGATCTCGTCGCGGCCGATCTCGTCGATCAGGCGATCCTCGTCGTCGGCCAGGCGGTCGACCTCGACGAGCACGGCGGTCAGCGTCAGCGCCATGTTGTCGCCCGTGTCGCCGTCGGCGACCGGGAAGACGTTGAGATCGTTGATCTCCTGGCGGCGCGACTCGAGGTGCGCGAGCGCACCTTCGACGACAGCACGGAAGCGAACGAGGCTGGGGTCCACGGATCCGGTAGGTCTCGCCGTCCGATCGCCGGCGGCGACCGTCCAGGCGAGGATGCTAGGGGTTCGTCCTGTGAGGGTGATCGGCGACCGATCCGAGCAGGCACGAGCTTGCCCGGCGGAGCATTATGCCGCCTTTTGGACTTTTCCGGCCTTCAGGCAGCGCGTGCAGACGTAGACACGGCGCGGCGCGGCGCCGATCAGGACCCGCACCTTCTGGAGGTTGGGGTTGAAGCGCCGCTTCGTCGCGCGCATCGAGTGGCTGCGGCTCTGGCCGAAGGCCGGCTTCTTGCCGCAGCTGTGACAGACCTTGGCCATAGCGACGACGCAGTGTAGTGATTCCGGTACGAACCGCTCGCCGGCGTTGGGCCGCGGCGCGTGGTGGGTATCTTGAGGGAGTACTCATGCCGCTGGCCTCGCATATTCAGCTGCCCGAGCGCTACCGCGTGACACGCCATATCGCCAGCGGCGGGATGGCGTCCGTCTGGGAGGTCGAGGATCTCCTCCTGGGACGGGTCGTGGCGGTAAAGGTGCTCGGCGCCCACTACGCCGCCGACCGCGGCGCCCGCGCCCGCTTCGCGCGTGAGGCGCGCACCGCTGCCCGCGTCGGCGACCACCCCCACATCGCGACGATCTACGACATCGGCGAGCACGGCGAGGACGCCTTCATCGTCATGGAGCTCTTCAGCGGCGGTACGGTCGCCGACCGCCTGCGCGCGGCACGCGACGGCGGCGCTCCCGTTTCGCGCGAGAGCGCGCTGCGCTGGCTGCGCGAGGCCGCTGCTGCGCTCGATGCCGCCCATGCGGCGGGAATCGTGCACCGCGACGTCAAGCCCGCGAACCTTCTGCTCGATGCACAGGAGCGTCTCGCCGTCGGCGACTTCGGGATCGCCCGGCTTGCCGACGACACGCACATGACGCAGACCGGCCAGATGCTCGGGACCGCCGCCTACCTGTCGCCCGAGCAGGCGCTCGGCAAGCCGGCGACGGCGGCCAGCGATCGCTACGCGCTCGCCGTCGTCGCCTACGAGCTCCTGACAGGGACGCGGCCCTTCGCCGGTGGCCCACCGACCGCGCAGGTGCGCCAGCACGCCGAGGCCAAGCCCGCGCGCGCGAGCGTCGCGGCGCCCGACCTGCCGCGGGCGATCGATGCGGTCCTGGCCCGCGGCCTCGCGAAGGAGCCGCAGGACCGGCCGCGGACGGCCGCCGAGCTCGTCGGGGAGATCGACCCTGCGCTGCGCGACCGCGAGCCGATCGAGGCGACGCGGCCGCTCGCGCCGGTCGTGCCGGTCGTGCCGGTCGTGCCGGTCGCGCCGGTCGCGCCCGCGGCCGAACCGGCGCGCGCCCACGGGCGCCCGCGGCAACCGCCGCCGGCCGCGCCCGGCGACAGTCCGCCGCGGCAACCACCGCCGGCCGCGCCGGCCGCGCCGGCCGCGCCGGCCGGCAGCCTCCGGCGCCAGCCGCCGCCCGCTGGGCCCGGCGCCACGCCGTCGCCCAGGATCTCGCCGCTCGTGCCGATCGGCGTGGCCGCCGCCATCGCGGGCGCCGTCCTCGCGCTCGTGCTCGTCGGCGGGGGCGACGGCGACCGCCGGGCGGCCTCCAGCTCGACCACGCCACGGCCGGCGCAGGCCGCGCGCGAGCGCCCCCAGGCGAAGAAGACGACACCCGCGCCGGCCGCGCAGGGCGCGCAGGCCGCGGAAACCTCGCAGCCGACAGGAACCGACCCCGCGCCGGCGACCAGTGGCTCGGCCTCGTCGAAGGATCCCAGCGCGCTCAACGACGAGGGCCACGCGCTGAACCAGGCCGAGAACTACAGCGCCGCGATCCCGCTCCTGCGCGCTTCCGTCGACGGGTACCGCGATGCCGGCCGCACAAAGGAGATCGGCTACGCGTACGCACTCTTCAACCTCGCCTTCGCGCTGAACCGCTCGGGCGACGCGGCCGGCGCGATCGACCTGCTGCGCGAGCGCCTGCGCTATCCCAACCAGATCGGGACGGTCCGGCAGGAGCTCAAGAACGCAGAGGCCCAGCTCGACGGCGACACGACGAAGCAGTCCGATCGCGGCAACCGCGACGAACGCTAGCCGCGCGCTGTACAGTCGTTCATCCGATGGGGGGACGCGGATCGGCCGGGCGGACCGGCATCGTGGCAGCGCTTGCTGTTTTCGCTGTGCCGGCGGTCGCGCAGGCACAGCCGCCCGCGGCGCCGCTCGCGCCCGTCGCCGCCTTGCGCGCCGTGCCGCAGGGCAGCGCGATACGCCTCGCCGCGGTGCGTAACGACGCGGGCTACCGCGACACGTTCCTGCGCGAGTTCGACTCGCTGACGCCGGAGAACGAGCTGAAGATGGGAGAGTTGCAACCGCACCGCGGCCGGTTCGACTTCGCCGCCGCCGACGAGCTCGTCCGCTTTGCCCGCCGCAACGGCAAGACCGTCCGCGGCCACACGCTCGTCTGGGGCCAGGCGCTGCCGCTGTGGCTCATCGACCACGGTGTCACGGACAAGCTCGGCCTGCGGCTGCCGCCGATCGTCCTACCGACGCTGCCCAACCCGATCGGCAAGATCCTCGGCGACACGACGACGCTGCTGACGGGCTGGCGCCGCGACGATCTGCTGGCGGTCATGAAGCACCACATCCGCACGGTGATGCGCCACTACGCCGGTGACGTCACCGAGTGGGACGTCGTCAACGAGCCGATGGCCGCCGGCGGCGGCCTCGCCCCGACCGTCTGGCAGCGCTTCATCGGCCCGGACTACATCGAGCAGGCGCTGCGCACCGCGCGTGCCACCGACCCGCGGGCGAAGCTCTTCATCAACGACTTCGACGTCGAGGTGCCGGGTCCCAAGCTCGACGGGCTCGTCCGGCTCGCACGCGACCTCGTCACAAGCGGCGTACCGCTGGACGGCATCGGGCTGCAGGCCCACACGCACATCGACGGCTTCGCCGACGAGGCCACGCTGACGCGCACGATGCGCCGCTTCACGCGCCTCGGGCTCGAGGTGCAGATCACCGAGATGGACGTCGCCACCTCGTTGGTCGACGTCGCCCGCCCCGACCGGCGGCAACGCCAGGCGCTCGCCTACGGCGCTGCGGCGCGGGCGTGCAACGCGGTCCGGGAGTGCACGCGCTTTACGACCTGGGGCTTCACGGACGCCGTGTCATGGCTCGGCGCGGGTGCGTCCGCCCTGCTGTTCGACACGAAGTACCGCGCGAAACCCGCGTTCGCCGCGGTGCGAAGCGCGTTCGCCCGGCGCCAGTAAGCCGTGCGTCCGGGTGGGTCGCCCTGCGAGGCGGGGCGCGAATGTGTTGCTTGGACACCGTCACGCCAGCGCGTTCACACGTTCTTTGCCGGGAGTGCTAGCGAGTGCTAGCAGGTGGCTAGCATTCGCTAGCACCTCCAGCAAAGAGGGTGTGCGCGCGGGATCGCCCCGCAGCGGTTGCGCCAAGGCCTCGGCGGTCATCGGTAGCGACCGCCCGGTCATCGGCAGTGGGCACCCCATCACGCGGCGCGGGCAGCGGTGCCGGCTGCTTCGGGTGCGCGGGTCGCCGCGCGGGGCGTGGGTAGACCTCGCCGGCGCGGATCGGCTCGCGCAGGCGCACGCGGCTGCGCGAGGTCGTCGGGAGCGGCAGTGGCGGGCGGCGATCGCGTGCGGGACCCGACGGCGGCCGCGGGGCCGGCCGATCGTCGCCCCCGCCGCGGCCCCAGCGCCGGCGCCAGCCGGCGCGCTGCTCGCCGTCGAGCAGCGCCCACACGAGCAGCAGGCCGCCGACGACATGGACGACGAACACGAGCGCCAACGCGATGATCTCCTCGGCTTGACCGGCGGGCATGCGTCCAGCTTACCCCGCGGCGTTCTCTGTCAGGCCCCCGTCCAGCTCGGCGCGCACGCGCAGGAGCGCGAGGACCGCCGCGGCGGCGTGTGCGCCCTGGTCGCGCTTGCCGCCACCGCTGCGCTCCAGCGCCTGGTCGGCATTCTCGACGGTGAGCAGGCCGAACCCGCACGGCACGCCGGTGCGCAGCGCGACGTCCTGGATGCCGCGCGCCGCCTCGTTGCAGACGTAGTCGTAGTGGCTCGTCTCGCCGCGGATGACGGCGCCGAGGCAGGCGATGCCCGCGTAGCGGTCGGTCTGCGCAGCCATGAGCGCCGCGAGCGGCAGCTCGAAGGCCCCCGGCACGCCGTAGACGTCGACGGCGTCCGCGCCCGCCTCCTCGAAGACGCGGGTCGCGCTCGTCACGAGCCGTTCGGCCAGCTCGCCGTAGAAGCGCGCGACGACGATCGCGTAGCGGACGGCCATCAGTGGTCCCTCCCGATCATGAGCACTAGCGGCCGTCCTCGGCGCGCGTGTCGCGCTCCTCTTCGTCGTGGAGCATCTCCTTGTCCACGTCGAGGCCCTGGTGGTGCAATGTGTGGCCCATCCGCTCGCGCTTGGCGCGCAGGTAGTCCTCGTTGTGCGGATTGGGCAGGTGCTCGATCGGTAGCTGCTCGCTCACCGACAGGCCGTAGCCCTCGAGGCCGCGGATCTTCTTCGGGTTGTTCGTGAGGATCCGGATCGACGTCAGCCCGAGGTCGACGAGGATCTGCGCGCCGATGCCGTAGTCGCGCAGGTCGGCTGGCAGGCCGAGCTGGAGGTTCGCGTCGACGGTGTCCATGCCGCCCTCCTGCAGCTTGTAGGCCCGCAGCTTGTTGAGCAGGCCGATTCCGCGGCCCTCCTGGGACAGGTAGAGCAGGACCCCGTGACCCTCGCGCTCGATCATCGACAGCGCCGACTCGAGTTGCTCGCCGCAGTCGCAGCGCAGCGAGTGGAAGACGTCCCCGGTGAGGCACTCCGAGTGCACGCGCACGAGCACGTCCCGCGCGCCGTCGACATCGCCCTTGACGAGCGCGACGTGATGCTTGCCGCCGACGAGCTCGCGATAGCCGACGGCCTCGAAATCGCCGAAGCCGGTCGGCAGCTTCGTCGAGACGACGCGCTCGACGAGCTTGTCGTGGCGGCGACGGTAGGCGATCAGATCAGCGACCGTGATCATCTTCAGGCCGTGGCGCGCGCAGTACCCGACGAGGTCGTCGACGCGCGCCATCGTCCCGTCGTCGTTCATGACCTCGCAGATGACGCCCGCCGGGTTGAGACCCGCGAGGCGAGCGAGGTCGACGGCGGCCTCGGTCTGGCCGGCGCGCTCGAGGACGCCGCCGGCCTTGCTCTTCAGCGGGAAGATGTGGCCGGGCTGGACGAGGTCGCGCGGCGAGCTCTCGGGATCGATCGCGACCTGGATCGTGCGCGCGCGATCGGGCGCCGAGATCCCGGTCGTGACGCCCTCGCGGGCCTCGATCGAGACGGTGAACGGGGTCTCGAAAGGCGACTCGTTCTTCGCCGCCATGAGGTCGAGGCCGAGCTCGTCGCAGCGCTCGGGCGTCAAGGACAGGCAGATCAGGCCGCGCCCCTCCTTGGCCATGAAGTTCACGGCCTCGGGCGTCGCGAACTGGGCCGCCATCGTTAGATCGCCCTCGTTCTCGCGATCCTCGTCGTCGCAGACCACCACCATCTTGCCCTGGCGGATGTCGTCCAGGGCCTCGTCGATCGTCGCGAACGGGCTGCGTGTCATCTGGCTCATGAACTCAAGCTTCGCAAACCGCGAGGTTGGGCGCCGATGCACCCCTGCGCGCGGTTGCGCCCTTCGACCGAGGAAGGCCCCGCCGGCGGTCGCCGCACGCCACTCCCGCGCGAACGTCGCTGGTGCGTCTGGCGCGCAAGGTCTTGGCCTTGAACCCGATGCCGCAGCCGCGCAACTGCTGATCGGAAACCGACAGCACCCGCTCAGCGCTGGGAAACGCGTGGCGAACCTCACCGCTGATCAGCGCAGCATGCCCGGGCGACAGCCTGAGCACGTGCGACGCCGGCAACGTCCGGTCAGCGCGCCACGAGCTTCTCGACGTACTTCGCCACGACGTCGACCTCGAGGTTCATGCGCGTGCCGGGGGCCGCGGAGCCGAGCGTCGTGCGCTCGAGCGTCTCGGGGATGAGCGACACGTCGAAGCTCTCCGCGCCGATCCGCGCGACCGTGAGCGAGACGCCGTCGACGGCGATCGAGCCCTTCTCGACGACGTAGCGCAGCAGCGCCGGATCGTCGGCCTGGACCGTCACGACGCGGGCGAAACCGTCCTCGCGCACGGCCGCGACCGTCCCGACGCCGTCGACGTGGCCCTGCATGATGTGGCCGCCGAGCCGGTCGGCGGCGCGGACCGCGAGCTCGAGGTTCACGTGCGCGCCGGTCGTGATCGCGCCGAGCGTGCTGCGATCGAGCGTCTCGAGCATGACGTCCGTCGCGAAGCGATCGCCGTCGACCGCCGTCGCGGTCAGGCAGACGCCGTTGACCGCGACCGAGTCGCCCTCGCCGACGTCGCCGGCAAGCCGCGTGCGCAGCGTCAGCCGCAGGCCGTCGCCGGTCTCATCGACGGCCGCGACGCTACCGAGGTCCGCAACGAGCCCGGTGAACAGCGCGTCACCACTCCCGCAGCCGTGCCGAGATCAGCAGGTCGTCGGCGACGCGCTCGCATTCGAGCGTCAGGGCGCGCAGCGCCTCGGAGATCCGCTCGACGCCCTCACCCTCCAGCGGGTCGCGGGCGGCGCGGCCGCCGAGCAGCAGCGGCGCGAGGAACAACCGCACCTCGTCGATCTCGCCGGCGTCGAGGAACGCGCCCGCGAGGTGCGGGCCGCCCTCGAGCAGGACCGACGTGACGCCGCGCGCGCCGAGCTGGTCGACCGCCGAGCGGACCCGCGCCGGCTCGTTCTCGCCGGTCGCGACGAGGACCTCGGCGCCCGCCATCTCCAGCGCCTCCACCGCCGAGCGCCGGGCGGCGCGCGAGACGACGACGGTGAGCGCCGACTCCGGCGCCGCCGACACGAGCTGCGAGCCCAGCGGCAGGCGCGCGGTCGCATCGAAGACGACGTGGCCCGGCTGGTGGTGGACGCCCTCGACGCGGGCGGTGAGCTGCGGGTCGTCGGCGAGGGCGGTGCCGATCCCGACGGCGACGGCGTCGACGCTGGCCCGCCAGCGATGGGCGCGGGCGCGGCTGGACTCGTCGGAGATCCATTGCGAGTCGCCGGTGCGCGTGGCGACCTTGCCGTCGAGCGTCATCGCGGACTTGAAGAGCACCCACGGCCGGCCGCTGCGGGCGTGCTTGCGGAAGGCCTGGTTGACGAGCCGGGCACGCGCGGCGAGCTCGCCCTCGGCGACGGCGACCTCGATCCCCTCGTCGCGCAGGATGCCCAGGCCGCGGCCCGCGGCCTTCGCGCTGGGATCGTCGGACGCGACGACGACGCGCGCGATCCCGGCGGCGATGACCGCGTCCGTGCAGGGCGGCGTCTTGCCGTGATGGCAGCAGGGCTCCATCGAGACGTAGAGCGTCGCCCCCGCCAGACCGGCGCCGGAGGCCGCGGCGGCGGCGATCGAGTTGACCTCGGCGTGCGGGCCACCGCATTCCTCGTGCCAGCCCTCCCCCAGTACCTTCTCGTCGCGCACGACCAGGGCGCCGACCATCGGGTTGGGATGTACTCGCCCGAGCCCGAACTCCGCCAGCTCGATCGTGCGGGCGAGGTGGTCGTGATCGAGCGCTGTCAGCGTGGACACACGCGCAGCATAGGGCCGCGGCGCCTCGGGTGTCCGTGAACGTTCAGCGAACGTTCACGGACACCAGCGCTACCCCGAGGCCGCCGGGCCCTGGGCGCACGTTCCGCCCTGCAGTCGGTAGACCGTCATGAGCGGCCCGGGTCGGTTGTACGCGAGCGGGTAGTAGTTGAACGTCCAGTCGAAGTTGAACCTCACCGGCCCCTTGCCGCGGGCGTACGGCGAGGCCTCGAAGGCGACCTTCGAACGCCGCTCGAGCTCCTTGTAGTACGCCAGCGCATGGGGTACCTGCTCGGGCTCGACCTCGGCGCGACCGCGCTGCGTCGAGCCGACGACGACCCAGCAGTACGCCTGCTGCTCGAAGAAGGCGACGATCTCGGGACGCAGCACCTTCTCGAAGTCCTCGATGTTCACGACGGCGCCCTCGCCGGGCAGCGTGCGGCCGGTCTTGGGGTCGATCTTCGAGCGGCTCAGCGGGTACTTGTTCCAGCGGTTGCCGTTGGAGACGATCGGCGACGGGTTGCCGATGTCCTGCGCCCACTGGTCGGGCACGACCGGCTCGACGACGATCTTCCTGCCCGCCGGGACGTTGAGCACCATCCACTCGCGGACGATGTTGCGGGTGTCCTCGCGCGACATGACGAGTCCCGAGTGCAGCGAGTAGACGACGCCCTGCCCGCACAGCAGGAGAACGGCGGCCGTGACGAACGTCGGCCGCAGCGCCGACGAGAAGCGCGCCAGCCGGTCGGCGAGCTCGATCGCCGCGTACGCCGCCAGGACGCAGACGAACGGGAAGACGGGCATCAGCCAGCGACCGAAGTAGCGCTCCTGCGAGCCCATGAACACGAAGAACAGGACAACCGGCGGGGCGAGCATCCAGAGCAGGCGGCGCTCGTCGAAGAACAGCCGCACCGTGCCGCCGACCGCGAACAGCAGCGGCACCCAGCCCAGGCCCCAGCCGAACGACCACAGGTAGTACGCGTAGCCCGAGTCCTGCGTGATCCCGAGCTTGCCCGCCGCGTCGCCGGAGGCGTCGGACTGGTGCGACAGGCCATCCCAGAAGGACGAGAAGTCCAGCACGGAGTAGGGGTTCGCGACGAAGAACGTCAGCAGCGAGACGCCGCCCGCGATCGCGATCCCGCGCAGCGCGCCGGCCTTGCCACCGCTCGCCCTGAACTGCGCGCTCGCGGCGGCGACGATCGGCACGAGCACGATCCCGCCGGTGTACTTCGTGGCGCACGCCAGACCGAGCCCGATCCCCGCCCAGACGTAGTCGCGCAGCCGCCCGTCGCGCAGGATTCCGGCCGCGCCCCACAGGCCCAGGCACACGCCGGCGAGCGTCGGCACGTCGTTGAGCGCGAGCTTGGAGTAGAAGACCGGCAGGAACGCGACCGCGAAGATGCCGGCCGAGAGCAGGCCGACGCGGCGGTCCACGAGCCGCGACGCGCCGAGGTACAGCAGCCAGACCGCGAGCGTCCCCGTCAGCGCCGCAAGCGTGCGGGCGATGATCCAGATCTCCGTCGGGTCGGCCGCGAACGAGTTCGAGACCCCGGCGCGACCGCCGTACCAGACGCCGAGCGCGAGATGCACGAGGTACGTGTAGGCGGGCGGGTTGACGTAGTACTTGGGGTCCCAGTCGTGGCCGAAGAGCCCGATGGCGCGCGTGACGAAATGGGCGTTCTCGTCGGCGTTGTAGGCGTACGGCAGGCCGTGGCCGACGCCCCAGATGCGCAGCAGGAACGCGACCAGCAGGACGGCGCCGATCGCCGCTCCCCAGATCAGCCGGTCGGTGCTGGGGCGGTGCAGGCCCAGCCACGGCGAGGTCAGCAGGCGGCTCAGCCCGCTTCTGCCCCGCGCCGGCGCGTCGGCGTCACGCAACTGGCTCTCAACAGCGGACATAGGCGGCGTAGTACTGGCTCGTCGCGGCGCGGTCGAAGCCCGCGGGCGGCAGGTTGTCCGCGCTCTCGTCGTTGTCGGTCACGAAGGCCTGCTTGAAGATCGCCGGGCGGTTGTGCACGAGGATCGTGACGCCGCGGCGGGGCTCTCCGACGTCCTGGGAGGAGCGCGCGACCACGCCCGACCGCGAGCGGTCGAGGATCCAGCGCACGTCGGGGATGAGCTTGTGGTTGGGCACGTAGACGGGTCCACAGCGCAGCGCTCGGGCGACCTCGGGATCGTGCAACACGCGCTCCAGCGCGACGTGCGCGTCGCCGCGGAAGCGCAGCTCGTTGTGCAGCTGGGTGAGGTTAACGCGCGTCGCGGTGAAGGCGATGCCGAAGATCACGAGCGCCGCCGCGCCCGCCGCCCACAGGCGCCGCCAGTTCGTGCCCGGTTCGAGCATCGTCCAGCCGGCGATGCAGACGGCCGCGAAGACCATGACGCACAGCGACGGGACGAGCAGGTAGCGGTCGATCACCGACAGGCCCGCGAGGCCGACGAGCGCGAACGTGCCGGCGCCGACCGCGAACAGCACGAGCGCCATGAGCGCGCGGCGCGGCGTCAACACGACCGCGAGGACGACGCCGATCGCGCCGGCGATCATGACGGGGAACTTCGCGAGCTTGATGAGGAACGCGTAGAGCGCCGCCGGCACGGCGGCTCCGCCCTTGTTGCGCCCGAGCTCCTCGGCGAGGTCCCCGGTCGCCGTCAGCGAGTACAGCGGGTCGCCGGTCACGGCGAGGTCGACGCCGGCCCAGACGAGCGGGCCGATCGCTGCCAGCGCGGTGTACAGCGCGCGCCGGCGCCACGACGCGCGCGGCACGAGCCAGAGCCAGTACACGCCCGCCAGCAACCATGCCTCCGGGCGCATGAGCCCCGCCGCAGCGAGCAGCCCCAGCACGATCACCGGATGGCGGCGCGGCGCGCGCAGCTCGATCACCGCCGCCCAGACGACGACGGCGAGGTACGGGATGTCGATGTAGCCGCGCGCGGCGAGGAACGGAAAGTCGAAGCGCGAGACGAGCAGCGCTGCGGCTACGGCCCCGACGAGCGGCGTGAAGGCGGTCTTGCCGAGCGCGTAGACAGCCGCCACGAGCGCCAGGAACGAGACGACGCAGAACGCGACCATGACCCGGTCCGCGCCGTCACCGAGCGGCGCCAGCAGCGCGCCGAACGCGATCGCGAGCGGATGCTCGGTGGGAGCGCGGTAGGCGGTGAACGAGAGCGGGTCCAGGCCGACGAGCTCGCGCCCCCACAGCAGCGAGTAGTACGAGTCGTAGTTGGGATACGTCGGGTAGACGACGAAGCCGATCAGCGCCGCGAGCGCCAGCGCGCCCATGCCGGCGCGCTCGAGCACGGCTGTGCGCAGCGCGGGCAGGCGCCACCGCCGCGCCGGGGGAGCCTCGGCGGGCGGGGGCGACGTGACGGCGGCCGGGCTGGCGGTGCTGGGCACGGATGACGCTGCGATGGCCGTTAGGATTCCACGCGGACCCGCCGCATGAAGCTGATCATCCAGATCCCCTGCTTCAACGAGGAGCAGACACTGCCGCTCGTGCTCGCGGACCTTCCGCGGCGAATGGCTGGCTTCGACGCGGTCGAATGGCTCATCATCGACGACGGCTCGACGGACCGCACGATCGAGGTCGCGCGCGCGGGCGGCGTCGACCACATCGTGCGCCTGACGAACAACAAGGGCCTCGCGGCGGGCTTCCAGGCCGGCCTCGATGCCTGCCTGAAGCTCGGCGCCGACGTCATCGTCAACACCGACGGCGACAACCAGTACGACGGCAACGACATTCCCAAGCTCGTCGAGCCGATCATCGCCGGCAGGGCCGACATGGTCGTCGGCGACCGTGAGGTCCACAAGATCGAGCACTTCTCGCCGTTGAAGGTCACCCTGCAGCGGCTCGGCTCCTGGGTCGTGCGTCAGGCGTCCTCGACCGAGGTTCCCGACACGACGTCCGGATTTCGCGCCTACAACCGCGAGGCGGCGATCCAGATGGCGGTGGTCTCGAAGTTCACGTACACGCTGGAGACGATCATCCAGGCGGGCAAGCAGCTCGTCGCGGTCGACCACGTCGCGATCAGAACGAATCCGAAGACGCGCGAGTCGCGCCTGTTTCCGTCGATGTGGGCCTACGTGCGGCGCAACTCGGTCTCGATCTTCCGCATCTACTCGCAGTACGAGCCGCTGCGGGTCTTCATGACCGCGGCCGCCGTGATCGGGCTCATCGCGGTCGTCGTGTGGGCGCGCTTCGCCTACTTCTACGTCGTCCAGAACGAGGGCAAGGGCCATGTTCAGTCGCTCATCCTCGGCGCCGTCCTGTTCAACGCGGCGACGGTGCTCGCCGCCCTCGGCGTCATCGGAGATCTCATGTCAGCGCAACGCACGATGATCCAGCGCACGTTCGAGCGCGTGCGGCGAATCGAGCTGCAGCTCGGCGTGGCGCCGTCGCACTACGAGCCGGGCTCGTCCCCCACCGGCCAGGAGCCGACCACCGGCGCCGGCGCAGGCGCGGCGACCGGCAAGACCGAGGAGCGCGACGTGGTGGCGCTGTGACGCCCGCTGCACCCGAGATCACCGTCGACCGCGAAGGCACGGTCACCGGCAACACCTACGACAAGTACGGCTCCACGAACCCCGTCGTGCGGCGCCTGATGAGCGCCTTCGAGCGCACGCTCGACGAGCTGTTCGAGCAGGCCGCGCCGCGGTCGCTGCTCGATGTCGGCTGCGGCGAGGCGGTCCTGACGCACAAGTGGGCGCAGCGGCTCGGCGAGCGCCGCGTCGTCGGCATCGACCTCGACGACCCGCAGCTGCACGAGCTGTGGGAGCAGCGCCAGGCGCCGAACCTCACCTACAAGGTCATGAAGGCCGAGAACCTGCCCTTCGGCGACGGCGAGTTCGACGTCGCGACGGCGATCGAGGTGCTCGAGCATGTGCCCGATCCCGAGCACACGGTCGCCGAGATGGCGCGCGTCGCGAGCGGGCACCTGCTCGTGTCGGTCCCGCGCGAGCCGCTGTGGCGCGGGCTGAACATGGCCCGCGGCGCCTACCTGAAGGATCTCGGCAACACGCCGGGGCACCTCAACCACTGGTCCAAGCGCAGCTTCGTCTCGCTGCTGTCCCGCCACGGCGACGTCGTGCAGGCGCGCTCGCCGTTTCCGTGGACCATGCTGCTTGTCCGCCTCTAGGCCTCCGGCGCCCGAGTCCGCACCGCGCTCGGGCTACGGGCGTGGCGCCCGGATCCTGTCGATCGGCATCGCGACGACCGGCCTGGTCACGTTCGCGTACTTCGCGCTCGCGGCGCACGCGCTCAGTCCGGTCGAGTACAAGCACATCTCGCTCGTCTGGTCGATCATGTTCGTCGTCGCGTCGGTGATCTACAGGCCGATCGAGCAGCTGCTGTCGCGCACGATCGCCGACCGTCGCGCGCGCGGTCACGGGGGCGGTCACAACCTCGGCGTCGCGCTGGGCATCCAGGCGGCGTTCGCGCTGACGTTCCTCGCCGTCGCGCTGGCGCTGCGAGATCTCCTGCAAAACGACCTCTTCGACGGTTCGGTAGCGCTGTACTGGGTACTCATCGTCGGCGTCCTCGCCTATGCGGCGAGCTACTTCGCGCGCGGCTTCCTCGCCGGCCACCAGCGCTTCGAGCTCTACGGCGCGCTCGTCTTCTTCGAAGCGGTCTCGCGCGTCTGCTTCGCGCTGGCGGTCGTCGTCGGCGTCGCGTCGGGCCAGTCGGCCGTGGCGCTCGGAATGGCGGCCGCGCCGCTGATGTCGCTGCTCGTCGTGCCGTGGTTCTTCGCGCGCCGCGACCCGCCGCTGAACCGCGCCGCCGTCACGGAGACCGAGGGCGGGCTGACGCTGCGCCGGGGCGTCCCGTTCGCGGCCGCCGTGTTCGCCGTCATGGTCGCCGAGCAGACGCTGCTCAACGGCGCGGTGCTGACGGTCGAGGGCACGTCGGCCGACGCCGCGCTGGCGGGCATCGTCTTCAGCGTCCTGCTCATCGCACGCGCGCCACTGCAGCTCTTCCAAGCCGTGCAGGGCTCGCTGCTGCCGCACCTCGCAGGGCTGCAGGCGACTGCGAGCGCGGCGGAGTTCCGCCGCGCGATCCGCGTCACCGTTCGTGCCATCGGCGCGTTCGCGCTCGCCGTCGCGCTCGGACTGTTCGCGGTCGGTCCGCAGGTCGTCGGCAACCTCTTCGACATCGACCGCGAGATCGGGCGCGCGGGGCTGGCGCTCGTCGGCCTCGGGATGGGCTTTCACCTCATCGCCGGAACGCTCAACCAGGCCGCGCTCGCACGCGGCCACGCACTCGGCGCGGCGCTCGCCTGGCTGGTTTGCGCAGGTGCCTTCGTGGCCTGGATGCTGAGCCCCGCGATCGACGACCAGCTGCTGCGCACGGAGGTCGGATACTGCGGTGCAACCGCGCTGCTCGCCGCGCTGCTCGCAATCGTCTATCGCGCCGGCGACTCCACCTCGGTCACCGGCGCTGCCTGACAGGACACCGTCCTGCCGGATCAGGCGCCGCCGCCGGCCCGCATGATGTCCGCGGAGATCTTGTCGAGCTGGTTGCGCAGATCGTCGAGCTCGGTCTTGGCCTTCTCGAGAGCGCTCTTCGTCTGCGGCCAGATGTCGTCGCGGAACTGGTGCGCGAGCGGGCCGTCCCAGACGTCGGGCTGCGACAGGGTCTTGCCCTCGTTGTCGAGCTTCTGGATCTCGTCGGCCAGGCCGCCATTGATGATCGCCTGGATCTTCTGGATCGACGTTTTCGCCTGATCAGTCGAAAGAACGCGTGTCGCCATGTGGGGATCTCCCTTCGGACAATGTGAGCGGCGCCTCAGGGTACGGTACTGGTGAACGCTTGTCACTGCCCAGTCGCGCGCGTTGCTAGCCTTGCGCTCACCCGCCACGGCAGGAGGAATATGGGCGACGAGCTCGCAGGCATCGAGGAAGATGTGCCGTTTAATTTCGCTGGCGCCGCCGAACTCGAACGGGAGCTGCGGACGACCGCCGGCACCCTCGATTCGCAGATCCCGCGCCGCAACTCCTACGCCCGCGACGCGCGCGACGAGTGGCGCGGCGTCTACTCGCGCGAGTTCGTCGGACGGATGAAGATCTGCACGGGCGACGCCAAGCGCCTGTCAGCGGCGATAAAGCTGGCGGCCAACCAGGTCAAGGAGCTCGCGGAGCGCGCGCAGCGCGAACAGGATCGCCGCGAGGCAGCGCGCGCCTGGAAGGAGCGCCAGGACAACGAGAGCGGCCTCAACAAGCTCAAGGACACCATCCTCGGCGAGGACGACAAGCCACCGATCGGGGAGCCCGACCCGCCCAAGCGCTTCGTCGTCGAAGCCTCCGCCACGGGCCGGGAGTAGCGGCGATGGGCACCAGCTCGGCGCGTCCGAGCGACCTCGAGCGCTTCGCTCAGCGCAGCCGCGGCGCCGACGACCAGGCGCAGACCCGCGAGCAGCGGTTGCGCAGCGCCTACAAGGAGTTCCTGTCGGGGACCGAG
>Ga0136617_10000582_pt1 | contig 31089 bp, 30 predicted proteins | sample AntDrymUQ3222106_2_FD_129672 | JGI IMG/M metagenome (GOLD analysis project Ga0136617, IMG submission 129672) | Polar desert sand microbial communities from Dry Valleys, Antarctica - metaG UQ322 (21.06) | ecosystem: Environmental > Terrestrial > Soil > Desert | place: Antarctica: Dry Valley... | reverse complement strand
TTACCGCCAGGAATGAACCCGCAATCTCCCCCGCACGGTTTAGGGATTGTGGGTCAAACGACGCCATTTCGATGCCTTGGGATTGGATGTCACTCGGTAGTGGTGTCGGCATGGTGAGGTTGCGGGTGGGGACGGTAGATGATAGGTTGGGAATATGCCTAAGCGCTCAAGCAGGAGTAAGAGTCTCGACCAAAACCAGCTCGCGAGTCATATCGTCGCGGCTGCCACTGGCCAGCCTACCAAGCCCAGAAAGAGAAAGAACCCCGCAGCCGTTGCACTTGGCCGGAAGGGTGGCCTCAAGGGCGGGAAGGCTCGCGCCGCATCACTATCCCCAGAAGAACGAAGCGAGATCGCTAAACGAGCGGCTATGGCACGCTGGAAGCCTAAGCCAGAATAGCCCGTTTTCCCTCTCAAAAGCCGTCCTTAACAGGGGCGGCTTTTATTGTATCTGCCCCTTGCATATGCTTGAGCGCTCAAGCATATTAGAAGGTATGAACGTACTCTCTCTAGACCGTCGCGCCGCTATCATTCGCGGCCTTGTTGAAGGTGGTTCAATCCGCTCCGTAGCCCGTATGACGGGTTCGGACAAAGAGACCGTTACGCGCCTGCTTGTTGAAGCCGGTGAGTTTTGTTCTACCTACCAGCATCACGTTCTCACGAACCTCAAGTGCGAGCGCATTGAGGCGGATGAGATTTGGTCGTTTGTCGGCGCGAAGCAGAGAAACGCGAAGAAGGCGGGACAGGGCGACATCTGGACGTTCACGGCGATCTGTGCAACGTCGAAGCTCGCAGTGTCGTGGCTAGTTGGACCACGCACTCCGAAGTCGGCGCAGGCGTTTATGAGGGATGTGGCATCGAGGCTCGCTAACCGCGTCCAGATTTCGACGGACGGACACCGGATGTACCTCACGGCGGTAGAGCGAGCCTTTGGTTGGAACGGCGCGGACTACGCGCAGGTCGTCAAAACTTATGGCCAGACGCAGGAGCCTAGGGACGCGTCGAGGCGCTATAGTCCCGCCATATGCCTCGGAGCGGAGAAAGTCTGGGTCATGGGCGAGCCAGACACCGGCCTTGTTTCAACGTCCTACGTCGAGCGGTGCAACCTCACAATGAGGATGCATATGCGCCGTTTCACGCGCCTCACCAATGCGTTCTCCAAGAAAGCGGAGAACCATGCACACGCCGTAAGCCTGCACTTCATGTACTACAACTTTTGCCGCGCTCACACGACTCTCACTAAGGCGGCAAAGGTCAAGACGACTCCGGCAATGGCCGCAGGCGTGACCGATCACGTTTGGACCGTCGAAGAAGTCCTAGAGAAAATGGATCCCAACTTTCTGTTACAATGAAAACCACCCACTACCTGCGTCGAGGTCGTGTTGACTTAGCATCCTGGCACCCGATATGTTTAGAGGCTGTTCCAAATCAACTCCCAACGGTTCTCGCCAGCCCCTGAATGAGATGCATTCGGGAGCGGGCTCTACGCACGATTTGACTTTCATCTTCCTATGAAGACTTATAGCGCCACTCCGTCTGACATCAAGCACGACTGGGTCGTCGTCGACGCCAGCGGCATGGTGCTGGGGCGCCTCGCGACCGAAGTTGCAAGGATCATCCGCGGAAAGCACAAGCCGATATACACCCCGCACATGGACACCGGCGACAACGTCATCGTGATCAACGCCGCCAAAGTAAAAGTCACGGGAAGGAAAGCCGAGCAGAAGCGCTACTTTCATCATACCGGTTACATGGGGCATGAGCGATTCACCCCGTTCGCCTCGATGCTGGAGAAGCACCCGGAGCGAGTGATCGAAAAGGCGGTATACGGTATGCTCCCGAAAACAGCGCTGGGACGCCAGTCGCTGCGTCGCAAGCTTCGGGTGTTTGCGACCGATCAGCACTCGCATGCTGCCCAGCAGCCGAAAGTGCTCGACCTCAACAAGAAGAGTGAGAAGTAATGGCTGAGAATCCCGCCACGCACACCATCGGGCGCAGGAAGGAAGCGGTTTGCCGCCTCTATCTGAAGCCAGGATCAGGCAAGTGGCAGGTCAACGGGCGCACGCTCGGCGACTACTTTCCCCGGTCCGCTCACGTCGCCGCGATACAGCAGCCGTTTACCGCGACTGACACGCTCGGCCGGTTCGACATCATGGCCCGCGTTCAGGGCGGCGGGCTGACGGGACAGGCGGGCGCGCTGCGCCTGGCGGTTGCCCGTGCACTTGTAAAGATCGACGAGACGCACCGTCGCAAGCTTCGCGATCTGGGGCTGCTCACGCGTGACGCTCGGGCCGTCGAGCGCAAGAAGCCGGGCCGTCCCAAGGCGCGCAAGAAATTCCAGTTCTCCAAGCGTTAACCGAACCTCTACTGAATGTCTGAACCCAACCTCGATCAGCTTCTCGCCGCCGGAGTTCACTTCGGCCACCAGACCCGCCGCTGGAACCCGAAGATGCGCCGTTTCATCTTTGCTGAGCGAAACGGCATCCACATCATCGACCTCCAGAAAACGCTCCGGCAGATGGAAGTCGCGAAGACGCTTGCGCGGAATGTCATCCTCCGCGGCGAGAGCGTGCTTTTCGTCTGCACCAAGCGGCAGCTGGTGAACATCGTTCGCGATGAAGCCGATCGGGCCGGCGCGATGCACATCACCGAGCGCTGGCTGGGCGGACTGCTGACGAACTTCCAGACCGTGAAGAAGCAGGTGCGGAAGCTGAAGGAGCTCGAGGCGGGAAGCGAGGCGGGCGGAGACTTCGAGAACTACACCAAGAAAGAGCAGCTGATGATGAGCCGCCAGCGCGACAAGCTCTCGAAGAATCTGTCGGGCATCAAGAATCTGAGCCGCCTGCCGGGCCTCATGTTCGTGATCGATTCCAAGAAGGAGCGTATCGCCGTGGCCGAGGCCAACAAGCTCGGCATTCCGATCATTGCGTTGGTGGACACGAACGCCGACCCTGATTTGATCACCGTGCCGATCGCGGGTAACGATGACGCGATCAAGTCGGTGGAGCTCGTCACGCACGCGATCGCTGACGCGATCATCGAAGCGAAGCGTGAGGCCCCGATCCGCGAAGAGGCGGAGGAGACAGAATCGTATACCTACAGCTCCGATCGCGGAGCCGAGCCGGAAGGCGAGGGCGACAGAAAGCGCAAGCGTCGGCCGCGTCGCCGCCGGGCCAAGCCTGAGGCAATCGCCGCGCGTCTCAAGACGGGCGGTGAGGGTGAGCCGGGCGTTGAGGCGGAATCTTCTTCACCGCCCGAGCTGGATGCCGAGGATGCCGGAGATTCCGGTAGCGCTCAGGAAGGCAACGCCGACACGCCGGAAAGTTGATTTCTCGCTACCCGGAAGTACCCGCCGCCGGCTAGCACAGCCGGCGGCCTTTTTGTGAACGGATAGAGGCGCGGAGCGCCGGCGGCGACGCAGAGATGCAGAGACGCAGAGTTACAATACGAAAACGCGGAACGCACAACGCACAACTCAGGACACGCGACCGGATACGCCAAACGCAGAACGCACCACGAGAACGCAGCGAATCCGCAGCATTGTAGAAAGCAGTCACACAAGCGCAACGCGTTTGAACAGGCGAAGCGCAGAATCGATAAAGGGAACCGACACGACAATGTTTACAGCCAAAGACGTGATGTCTCTCCGCCAGCGTACCGGCGCAGGGATGATGGAGGCCAAGAAGGCGCTCGAAGAGACGAAGGGCGACATGGACAAGGCCGCCGAGGCTTTGCGAGTGAAGGGGATCGCGAAGGCCGACAAGCGGTCCGGAAAGCAGACGAGCGAAGGCGTCATCACCAGCTACATCCATCCCCCCGGAAAGCTCGGCGTGCTCGTCGAGATCAATTGCGAGACCGACTTTGTCGCGCGCACTGACGACTTCAAGCAGCTCGGGCGAGATATCGCAATGCACATCGCCAGCGCAGCTCCGATCGCGATCGACAGGGAGGGAATACCCGCCGATCGCATCGCCACTGAGCGACGCATCGCCGAAGAGCAGGCAAAAACCAGTGGAAAGCCGGAGAACATCGTACAGAAAATGGTGGAGGGAAAAGTCGACGCGTTCCTCAAGGACGTCTCCCTCATGAGCCAGCCGTGGATCAGAGAACCGAAGAAGTCGATCGCCGACCTGGTGAAAGAGGCTTCCTCCAAACTCGGCGAGAACATCCAGGTGCGACGCTTCATACGCTTTCAGCTCGGCGAGGAATAGCCGCCCGCTTGTCAGCTCACTCCTATACCAGGGTCCTGCTCAAGATCTCCGGCGAAGCACTCGCCGGAGGCAAGGGAACGGGATTCGACTTCGAGACACTCGGACGAATCGCGGGGGAGATCCGCGCCGTCGTGGAGATGGGCGTTGGTGTGGGCCTTGTGATTGGCGGCGGAAACATTGTCCGGGGCGCGCAGTTCTCGAAGCTCGGCATGGACCGTGTCGGAAGCGACTACATGGGAATGCTGGGCACGGTCATCAATGCGCTCGCGGTGCAGGACGTGCTCGAGCGCGCCGGGGTCGAGACGCGCGTCATGACCGCCATCAACATGGAACAGATTGCCGAGCCGTTCATTCGCCGGCGCGCTCTTCGTCATTTCGACAAAGGGCGCGTGGTGATTTTCGCGGGAGGAACGGGCAATCCGTATTTCTCTACCGACACCGCCGCTGCACTTCGCGCCATTCAGACGAAGTCTCAGGTAGTCATCAAGGCGACCAGCGTCGACGGTGTCTACTCGGCCGATCCCAAGAAGGACCCTGCCGCTACACTGTTTCGGGACATCAGCTATCGCGACGTACTTCTCAAGGAGCTCGGCGTGATGGACCAGGCGGCAATCGCGTTGCTGCGTGAGAACACTGTCCCGGTGATAGTTCTGAACATCAACACTCCTGGAGCCATTGCGAGCGCCGTCCGCGGCGAACGCATAGGGACACTCGTTCAATGAGCACAATTCCGCAGATCATCAAGGAATCCCGCGCGGCGATGGACAAGTCGCTCGAATCGTCGAAGAAGGAGCTGGCCTCGATCCGGACCGGAAAGGCGACGACGAGCCTGCTCGACACCGTGCGCGTCGACGTGTACGGCCAGACCATGCCGCTCAATCAGGTGGCGAGTATTTCGGCACCGGAGCCGCGACTGCTGACCGTAACCCCGTGGGACAAGGGACAGATCCAGATCATTGAACGAGCGCTGCGTGATTCGGACCTCGGCCTCAACCCCGCATCGCAGGGTGGAACGATTCGCGTGCCGCTGCCCGCTCTCAATCAGGAGCGCCGGAAAGAGCTCGTGAAGGTTGTGCACAAGCTTGCGGAAGAGGCGCGCATCGGTATCAGACACGCGCGCACCGAAGGGCGCGAGAGGCTGAAGAAGCTCGAGCGAACGAGCGAGGACGATGTGAAGCACGGAGAGAAGGATCTTCAGAAGCTCCACGATGACTTCATCGCGCGCATCGACGACCTGCTGAAGGGAAAAGAAGCAGAGATCCTGGAAGTCTGAGCTCGTGTCCGAGCTCACGCGGCGCGTTCTGTTCTCGCTGCTTGGCGCGCCGCTGACAGTCGCGATCATCTATGTCGGAGGATGGGTCTTTGCGGCTGCATTGGGCGCCATCGCCGCCATCGGCGCCTGGGAGCTGTTCCGCATGGCGCGGGAGGGCGTGTCGCGGCCGCTCGAGGTCGCGGGCATTGTTCTCGCGGCTTCCATTCCGCTTTGCGTGCATGCCGCCTACCTCGGCGTCTTCCGCGTCACGCTGACTATCGCGGTGATGATCTTCCTGGGCCTCCTCGCCGGTGTGATCTGGTTGCGAGGAGTGGAAGGCGGGCCGCTGCTGGCGTTCGCCGTCACCGTGTCGGGCGTGATCTACCCGGCGCTCGTGAGCTACATGTATCCCATCCGGTATCACGACTATGCGGTTGGGGCGCTGGCCGGCACTGTGCTCGTGATGCTGCCGATTGCCGTCACGTGGGCGACGGATACCGGCGCATACGCTTTCGGACGACTCATGGGAAAGCGAAAGCTCATTCCTTCCGTAAGCCCGTCGAAGACGATCGCCGGTGCGATCGGCGGTCTCGTCGTCGCGTTGCTCGGCTGCTGGGCTTACAATCGCTTCCTGCTTGCGCCGTACGCAAAGCTCGCGCTCGCTCCTCTCGGCGTAATTGCGTTTGCGATTGCCATCGGCGTGGCGGCGCAGATCGGCGATCTCGCCGAATCGCTGCTCAAGCGCGATGCGGGAGTAAAGGACTCATCGCGGCTGCTTCCCGGTCACGGTGGGATACTGGACCGGTTCGACAGTTTGCTGTTCGTGCTCCCGGTGGCGTATCTGATTCTCAGCCACCTGCTGGCTCCGGCGCGCACATGATGCAGCGCGGCGTGGCTGTGCTCGGATCGACCGGATCGATCGGCACTACGGCGCTGCGTGTGATTTCGCGGCAGAGCGACCGATTTCGTGTAGCCGCGCTCACGGCACACAGCAACGCCGGGCTTCTGAAGGAACAGGCCGACGATTTCCGTCCCGGATATGTGGGCCTCGTCAGCAGCAGCGAGGAACGCGTCGAAGGATGGCATGTCGGAGCGCAGTGTCTCGTCGAAGCCGCGACCCGCGACGATGCGGACATCGTTCTGAATGCGGTCGTCGGCGCTGCCGGACTAGACGCCACTCTGGCAGCGCTTCGCGCCGGCAAACGCGTCGCGCTGGCGAACAAGGAGGCTCTCGTCATCGCCGGCGCCCTCGTTGAGCAGGCCTGCAACGAAGGGGGCGGAGAAGTGGTGCCGGTGGACAGCGAGCATAGCGCAATTCTTCAGTGCATCGGCAACCGGCCGCGCACGGACATCAGGCGCATCATTCTCACTGCGTCGGGCGGGCCGTTTCGCGACTGGAGCGAAGCGCGAACGGCAGCGGCGACCGCCGAGGACGCGCTCCGCCACCCGACGTGGACCATGGGGCGGAAGATCACCATCGACAGCGCCACGCTCGCCAACAAGGCGCTGGAGGTGATCGAGGCTCATTTTCTCTTCGGTCTGCCCTACGACAGGATCGACGTAGTGGTGCACCCGCAGAGTATCGTGCACTCGTTCGTGGAGTTTATCGATGGTAGCGTGGTGGCACAGATGGGCCTGCCGAACATGGAGCTTCCGGTGCTGTACGCTCTGACGCATCCCGAACGGGCGGCAGACAACGGTGTAGCACCTTTTGATCCCGTGACTGCTTCACCAATGACCTTCGAGGCGGTCGCACACGAACGGTTTCCCGCGCTGAGGCTGGGCATCGAAGCGGGGCGGAGCGGAGGCGCGGCACCTGCTGTTTACAACGCCGCCAACGAGCTGGCCGTCTCGCTTTTTCTCGACGGACGAATCCGCTTCGGCGACATTCCGGTGGCGATCGAGTCGTCCCTTGCCGAACTTGCGGGAGCGCCTGGCGAAACGCGCGAACAGCTGCTCGCTGCTGACGAAGCCGCCAGACGCCATGTAATGGAGCTTTTCTGATGCTGGCATACGTTGCACCGATCCTCGTGTTCGGGCTGGTGGTGTTCGTCCACGAGCTCGGACATTTTCTCGCCGCGAAAGCGGTGGGAGTCTACACGCCGCGCTTCTCCATCGGGTTCGGAAAGTCGCTCTTTCGCAAACGCTGGGGCGAGACGGAATACATCATCGCGCTGCTCCCGATCGGCGGATACGTGAGGATGGCCTCGAAGGACGATGAGGCCACTGCTTTTCTCGAGGGCGGCAGTGAAAACGCAGTCACCGAAGTCGCCACGCACGGCAAGGCGCTCGATCCGGATGCGATGATCCCGTTCGGGCCGAACCCGATACCGCCGAACCGATGGTTCGAGTCGCAGCCGCTGTGGGCTCGACTGATGATTCTCATCGCCGGCGTGACGATGAACATCCTGCTCGCGATGGTGGTCACGACCGGAATGTTTGTTCACTACGGCACCCCGTATCTGTCGACGACGGCCGATTCGCTGCTCGTCGGTCGGCCTGGTGCGCTCGCCGGGCTTCAGGCTGGGGACAGCATTGTGGCTGTCGATGGCCGCCCGCTGGAAGATTGGGAGATGCTCGTCAAGCGCATCAGCGAGTCGCCGGAGATACCCCTCACGTTCGAAGTGGTGCGGGGTGGCGCACGCCGGCAGATCTCGGTGACGCCGATCGCGGACACGGCTCGAAATCCGGCGACGGGAATGGTCGAGCGCGTGGGCAGGATCGGCATCCTTCCGCGCACGGCGGCGCGCGACATCGGGCTGGGCGAAGCGGTGGCATCGGGATGGACGACGACCTGGAAGATGGCGGGGTCGGTGATCGAGGCCTTGCAGGGTCTGGCGACCCGAAAGGTTTCGGCCAGCGAGCTGGGTGGCCCGATCATGATCGCGCAGGCCTCGGTGCAGGCGGCGCGTGGCGGTGCCGAGCAGCTGCTGTTTCTGATCGCTCTCATCAGCGCCAACCTCGCAGTGATGAACCTCCTTCCAATACCGATTCTCGACGGCGGCCAGATCGTGATCAGCCTTCTCGAAGGGATCAAGGGGAAGGCGTTCAGTATCAAGACACGCGAGTACATTCTGCGCGCCGGTCTCGCGACGGTGCTGCTCTTGTTTGCGCTGGTCACCTACAACGATCTCAAGCGGCTGGTCGTCAGCGTAGTGCAGCGCCTCGGTTGAAAGCGGTAAATTTGACAGCTATGCTTTTCCCCGAGCTTGGAGCTCGCGTCGCTCAGGTGCGCGGGTGCATCACGGCCGCGGCCCGCCGCGGTGGCCGCGTGTCGAACGTCACAATCGTGGCCGTGACCAAGACGCATGGCTCTGACGCGCCGCGCGCCGCATGGGAGGCGGGAATCGCCGACGTCGGCGAGAACAAAGTGCAGGAGGCGATTGGCAAGATGAAGGACGCGTCGGCGCCGCTTAGGTGGCATCTCATCGGTCATCTCCAGCGCAACAAGGTCTCATCGCTGGAGAGCTTCTCGCTGTTTCATGCACTGGACAGCTCGCGACTCGCCGACGCCATTGACCGGTTCGGAAGCGAGCGAGGATCACCCGTCCCGGTGCTGCTGCAGGTCAACGCCTCGGGCGAGGGAACGAAGGGAGGCTTCGCACCGTTGGCGGTGCCGGCCGAGGCTGCGCGACTTGCGGGAATGCGCGGCCTCACCGTTCGTGGCGCGATGACGATGGCCCGACTGGATGCGGGTGAGCATGAGCTGCGCGACACATTCGCCGCGGCACGTACTGCCCGTCAGGCGCTGGCCGACGAGGGACATCCGGCAACCGAGCTTTCGATGGGGATGTCCAACGATTACGAAATCGCGGTCGAAGAGGGAGCCACGCTCGTTCGACTGGGTTCAGTCCTGTTTGGAGCCCGCGGGACATGATTGACGAAAGCTTTCATCTCACTCCGATCGATGTCCGACGCTTCGACTTTGGTCGCGCGCTCCGCGGCTACAGTCCCGAGAAAGTCGAGCAGTTCCGCGATCAGGTAGCCGAAGAGATGGAGCGTCTAACGCGTATCAACCAGGATCTCGATACGAAGGCGCGCAACTTTCACGAGCAGCTCCGTGCGTTTCGCGAGAGGGACAAGGCGATCAACGACGCGCTCGTGTCGGCGCAGCAGCTGCGAAGCGAGATGAAGGAGCAGGCGGAGCGAGAGGCCGAACTGGTGCTGCGCGAAGCGCAGGCGGCGGGGGAGCGGCTCGTCGAGGCGGCGCGCATCGACGTGCGGCGCATGGAGCAGGAGCTGGATTCTCTCGACCGGTCGCGGCGTACCTATCTCGCCCAGATGAGAAATCTCCTCGCTCGCCAGCTCTCCGAGGTCGAAGCATCGGAGACGGGTTCCACTGCTTCCCGCAGCGGCGACTCGTCGGTTTCCGGATCCGCCGACTCCGGCAGCTGACCGCCGCACCGACTTCTACATCGATGACAGCAGTCAACGCTGGCCGCTACCGGCCGCTGCCTTCGGACATTCCCGTCGAGGCGCTCGAACAGGAGGTTCTCGAGCGGTGGCGCCGCGAAGATCTGTTCGCCCGCACTCTCGAAGCCGCGAAGGACCGGCCGCCGTTCATTTTCTTCGAGGGTCCGCCGACAGCGAATGGCCGGCCGGGCATCCATCACGTTTTTTCCCGGACAATCAAGGATCTGTTTTGCCGCCATCGCGCGATGCGCGGGTTCCAGGTTCCGCGGAAGGCCGGGTGGGATACGCACGGACTTCCAGTTGAGATAGAGGTCGAGAAACAGCTCGGCATCAACGGAAAGCAGCAGATCGAAGAGATCGGCGTGGAGCGATTCAATCAGCTCTGTCGCGAAAGCGTGTGGAAGTACAGATCCGACTGGGAGCGGCTCAGCGAGCGAATCGGTTTCTGGCTCGACTACAGCGAGCCGTACGTCACCTACAGCAACAACTACGTCGAGAGCGTCTGGTGGGCGCTCAAGACAATGTTCGATCGCGATCGGCTTTACCGCGGTCACAAGATTCTGCCGTACTGCCCGCGATGTGGAACAGCGCTGTCGAGTCATGAAGTCGCGCAGGGCTACAAGGATGTCAAGGATCCGAGCGTTTACATCGCACTCGATCTGATTGCTCCTGACACGAACGCCGCGCGCCGCCGCATTCTCGTGTGGACCACTACGCCGTGGACTCTCGTTTCGAATGTCGCCCTGGCGGTGAACGCGATTCTCGACTACGTCGAGCTACGCCGCCGGAAGGGAGATGCGCGCGAGACCATCATTCTCGCTCTGTCGCGCGCGACCAGCGTCCTCGGAGAAGACTACACGGACCGGTGGGAAACGGTGCGCTCGCTGATCGGATCGGAACTCGCCGGTCTCGAGTACCGGCGGCCGCTCGACTGGGCATCCCTCGGCGAAGGTGCGTCCGAGATAATCGTTGCGGAGGATTTTGTCTCCGCCGCCGACGGCACCGGAGTAGTGCACATGGCTCCGGCTTTCGGTGCGGACGATTACCTCGCCGGCAAGCGCAATGGCCTCGCCTTCGTACAGCCAGTTGACGCGAAGGGTGAGTTTCCCGCCGGGATGCCGGTCGTTGGTGGGATGTTCGTCAAAGCGGCGGACAAGCCTATCATCGCCGAGCTCGAGCGGTCGGGGATTCTGTGGAAGGCGGGACAGGTCGAGCATTCATATCCGCATTGCTGGCGCTGCTGGACGCCGCTCATCTACTACGCGCGGACTTCCTGGTTCGTGAGAACGACTGCCTTTCGCGACTCGATGATCGCGCGCAACGCGCGTGTCGACTGGCATCCGCCGGAGATGGGCGAAGGGCGGTTCGGCGAATGGCTGACGAACAACATCGACTGGGCTATCTCGCGCGACCGGTACTGGGGCACTCCGCTGCCGCTGTGGGTCTGCGACAACGACGATTCGCACGTCGATGCTGTAGGAAGCTTCGCGGAGCTGGCAGCAAGGTCGGGAGCCGATACGCTCGACAATTTCGATCCTCACAAGCCGTACATCGACGCTTACAAGTGGCCCTGCGGGCGATGCGACGGCACGATGCACCGTGTGCCGGAAGTCATCGACACGTGGTTCGATTCCGGCTCGATGCCTTTCGCACAATGGCACTTCCCGTTCGAGAACAGGGAGATGCTCGAGCGCCAGTATCCGGCTGACTTCATTGCCGAGGGGGTCGATCAGACGCGCGGCTGGTTCTATTCGCTGCTCGCTATCGCCACCGGCCTGGGTGACGCCCTGCCGCGCAACTCGCTCCAGCACGAGCTACCGACAGGCGAGTCCGTCAACACCGCTCCCTATCGTTCGGTTGTCGTCAACGACCAGGTGCTGGATGCCGACGGGGCGAAGATGTCGAAGAGCCGCGGCAACGTCGTCGATCCGTGGATCGTGCTTCCACGATACGGAGCCGACGCGGTGCGCCTTTTTTTCATCGCGTCGAGTCAGGTGTGGGTACCGCGGCGGTTCGATGAATCAGCGATACGCGACACGGCCGGCCGTTTTCTTCTGACGTTCAGGAACGTGTACAGCGGGATCTTCTCTCTCTATGCGAATTTCGGCTGGGAGCCGTCGGCACTCGATCCCGGCCCGGAATCCCGCCCGCCCATCGACCGCTGGGTGCTGTCCCGTCTCGCCAACGTCGAGCGCGATGCGAACGCGATGCTCGAAGCATACGACGCCACAGGGTCGGCAAGGGCGATCATGGCGTTCTTCGTCGACGACGTTTCCAACTGGTACGTGCGGCTGAGCCGGCAGCGCTTCTACGACGTGGACGGCGACGACAACCGCGCGGCGTTCGCGACACTTCGGGAAGTTCTACTCGTCACCTGCCGACTGCTTGCTCCGTTTGCGCCCTTTCTCAGCGACTGGGTGCACAACGAGATCGCCGGCGATTCGGTTCACCTCGCGCCCTATGTGCGCGACGAGCACGATGAGAGGAACCCCGGTCTCGAAACCGCGATGAATCACATCCGTACGCTCTCGACGCTCGGACGAGCCGCGCGCGAAGACGCCGGTGTACGGGTGCGTCAACCGCTCGGCCAGATGGTATGCGTCGTTCCGTCGGCCGGCCCGGCACGGCAGCAGTCGGAGGAGGAGCTTGCGACGCTGATCCCGTTACTCTCGGGCGAGCTGAATGTGAAACGTGTTAGCTTCCTTTCTTCAGCAGACGCCCTGGTAACGCTCGAAGCAAAGGCGAATTTCAGGTCGCTGGGAAAGAAGTTCGGCAAGAACACTCCGCTGGCGGCGCAGGCAATCGCCGCGTTGCAAAGCGAAGCACTGATCGCGTTCGAGCATGGACAACCGCTGGTGATCTCGGTCGGTGCCGAGTCGCAGGAGCTGGACCCCGATGACCTGACTGTTGTCAGACGGGCTTCTGGAAACATGGTAGTGAAGGAGTCGGCGGGGTATTTCGCCGCGATCGATCCGGATGTCACCCCGGAGCTGCGCACGGAAGGGCTGGCGAGGGAACTAGTGAGCCGCGTGCAGCGCATGCGGAAAGAGGCAGGTCTGGCGGTGAGCGACCGTATCGTTCTCGCCATCGGCGGCTCGGAAGAACTCGAGGCGGCGGCTCGCGCACACCGTGCGAGGATCGCCGAGGAAGTGCTGGCGAGGGATATCACAATCGGTGATAACGAGCTGGAAATCAACGCGGGGCAGGCGGTTGACATCGATGGTCAGCCGGCACGCATCGCATTAGAGAGGGCAGTCTAGATGGCATCCACCACCCCTGCAAAAAAGCAGAAGGCGATGAGCAAGAAGATGCTCGATCATTTCGAGAAGAGGCTTCTGGAAGAGCGTCGCCGCGCGCTGAAGGAGATCGGACACCACGGCGAGACTTTTGGCACGACGCTGCAGGGCGCGGCCGGAGAGCTCACCGCCTACCATTTTCATATGGCCGATCAGGGTACCGACGCCATGGAAAGGGAGAAGGCATTCCTTTTCGCCAGCCAGGAAGGGCGCTTCCTGTGGCACCTCGACGAAGCGCTGCGCCGTCTCTACCGTTCACCGGAGTCGTTCGGCAAGTGTCACAACTGCGGAGCGGACATCGCGCACGAGCGACTCGACGCGCTCCCGCACGCACGATTCTGTATCGACTGCAAGCAGCGTGAGGAAGATGCAAAGAGGCAGAGCTAACACCCCGCTTTTCTGGACCGTCCTGGTGGTGGTCGTCGTCGCGGACATCATCACCAAGGCGCTGGCGGTTTCCTCACTCGCACCACAGCGCATACCCCACGAGCTCCTCGGCAACGCCGTCCGCCTGACGCTTGTATACAATCCCGGCGCGGCGTTCGGCCTCCACCTCGGACAGTACTCGAGGTGGATCTTCATGGCGCTCACGGTCGCAGCGTTGTTCATACTCGGGCGCCTGTACAAGGCGACAAGGGATGCCGAGCTGCTGCGGACTTTCGCCATCTCGCTCGTGTGTGCCGGCGCTGTGGGGAATCTCATCGATCGTGTGAGGTCGTCCCAGGGAGTCGTCGATTTCATCGACGTAGGATTCGGCGATACGCGATGGCCGACCTTCAACGTCGCTGACATGGCGGTGAGCACCGGAGCATTCCTGCTGGCGTGGGTTTTGTGGGGTGAAGAGAACGCCGACAGTGAGCTCGAATCGGCGGCCGATGAAACAGCACCGCCGGTTTCGAGCATCGGCGCAGCGCCCGCCTCTTCGGGGAACCCGGAAATCTGAGCGCCGATGACCGGCACGAGTTTGTGATCGAGGCGGACGGCGACGTTCGCCTCGATTTGCTTGTAGCCGCCAAAGCGGACATGTCTCGCACTCAGGCGGCCACTCTGATCGCCAATGGCCGCGTGACGATCGACGGACGACGCGAAAAAGCGAGCTATCGACCGGTCGCGGGTGAGGTGGTTACGGTCATGCCTCCCGCGACGATCCCTCGAGAGATCGTCGCTGAGTCAATTCCGCTCCGAGTCGTCTTCGAGGACGACGCGCTGCTCGTCGTCGACAAGGCCGCCGGAATGGTAGTGCACCCGGCGCCCGGAAACTGGACCGGCACCCTGGTGAATGCGCTGCTCGGAAGAGGAGGCGATCTTGCGACAGGAGCTGACCAGGAGCGGGCGGGAATCGTGCACCGTCTCGACAAGGAAACATCGGGATTGTTGATAGTCGCGAAAACAGAGCGCGCACACCGGCTGCTGAGCGCGGCGATTGCTGCCCGTCGTGTGAGACGCCACTACGCCGTGATGATATGGGGACACCTTCAGGGTGATGCCTTGACGATCGAAAAGTCGATCGCGCGGGATCCGCGAGACCGAAAGCGCATGGCAATCGTCAGTACCGGCAGACGGGCGAGGACTGATTTTTTGCGTCTCGCCCGCTTCGAACCGGGAGACCTGTTGCGTGCGCAGCTGCACACCGGGCGAACCCACCAGATACGCGTTCACCTTGCGTCTGTCGGCCACCCTGTGATGGGTGACGACGTCTATGGCGGGGGAGGGGGAAGGCGCATGGTGGGGCTTTCGCCACGGCGGCATTTCCTGCACGCGGCATGGCTGCGGTTCGATCACCCCGTCACCGGCGCGCCGATGGACATTCGCTCCCCTCTGCCTGACGATCTCCAATCGTCGCTCCGCACCATCGGACGCGACACGGAAGTTGCGCAAGCGGACGATCCCCTGGTTGCGCTCGGCTTTCATGACTAGGGAGCCTGAGTCGGTTCAGATCGACATCGTCGGAGCCGCTGATTGGCTCGACGCGCCATTGCGGCGTTTCGTACGGGACTCGGGCGTAAAGCGCGCCATCGTGCTGCGCCCCGACGGCAGGGTGCTCGCTCAACTGGGTTTCGCGAGCGCCGCCGAAGTGATGACCGCATGCACGCTGGCCGCCGCGATCAACGCGACCGGAAAAGAGCTGGGACGCCAGCTTGCCGGCAGTCCGTTCATCGGGCTGCATCAGGGCGGGCGTGTACAGGGAGTCTTCATGGGCACTTGCCCTTCCGGCGGAAAGGAGTGCCTTCTCCTGGCGGCATTCGACCGGAACAGCACGCTCGGTCTCGTTCGTCTTTACTTCGCGGCTTTCCGCGAGGCGCTCGGCTGTGTCATCGACAGCGATCGAAACGGCCTCGGCGCACGCGATCTCGACTCGGATCTGAACAGCAGCCTGGACGCGTTGTTCGGGCCGGTGAGCGGATTTTGAGGGACGACCGCATGCAGAAGCGAGACAAGGATGAATGGAGCGACAAGGAGTTCGAATCTTTTCTCGCGGAGATAACCCCCGCCCTCGAAAACAGCGTTGGCCGTCTTGGAGTGGCGGGGTCGGTCGGCAGCCGTTCGGGAACCGTCGATGACGACAAGACAATTCTCGCATGGCCCGACATCAGCGATCGGATCATCGAGGAGATGCGCTGATGGCGATTCGCGGAAATCTGAACGAAGCGAGTCTACCCGACGTGCTGCAGCTGCTGGCCATGGGTGGCAAGACCGGAACGCTGACACTGACGGTTGACCGGTCCGCCGGCACGATCAGTTTTGACAATGGGCGGATCTGTCACGCCTCGGTCGCCAATCGAAAGCTGACGACCGACGATGCCGTGTTCGCGATGTTCAAATGGACTCACGGCTTTTTCAGCTTCGACGCGAAAATTGGCCCTCCGCCTGGCGCGGACCTGATATCCGTCGACCCTCAGGCGCTTCTGCTCGAGGGCGCGCGGCGAGTCGACGAGTGGTCGCTGATTGAGAAGAAAATTCCCAGCTTCGACATTGTCTTCGCACTGGACCGGCAGCAGCTGCTGCGCAACAAAATCGCGCTGAGTGACGAGCAGCACGCGCTGCTCCCGCTGATCGACGGCTTTCGCAACGTCACTGCGCTGATGCGCGTGTCGGGGATGGGAGAGTTCGCGGTGGGCAAGGCGCTGTTCGGGCTGCTGAGCGGGGCTTTCATCGTCGCAGTGGGGACACGTGAGCCAGACCGGCCGGTGGTGGCGGAGAGTGTCATCGCCGAGCACCGTAACCTTGGAATAGCGTTCTACAAAGCGAGAATGTATAGCGACGCGGCGCGTGAATTCAGGCGAATCGCGCAGCTTCGGCCGGACGATTCTTCGGCCGCATTCTATCTCGGACTGATCGCGCTGCGCGACGGAAGATGGAATGACGCGGCGAGCTCATTCCAGCGGGCCGCTGCATCGACGCCGCACACTACCGCGGTCCTCATCAACATGGCTTATGCGTACGAGCGCGCCGGCCACCACGAAAAGGCGAAGCTTGCGCTCGAACAGGTCACGTCACGCGCCCCGAAGCCGGTGCCGCTCGCACATCTCGGGCTTGCGTCAATCGCCCTCGCTCGTGGCGACCTCGATGCGGCCACTGCCGCGCTGCTGCATGCCCGCGAGGCGTGGGGAGGAAGCACGCCTCCGGCGTCGTGGTATCACTACGCCGGGGTCGAGGCTCTTCTTCGTGCCAACTTCGAGCGCGCTACTCAACTCCTGGCGCAGGGTGTTGCCAGATACCCGTCCTCAGCCGTGCTGCTGAACAACCTGTCCGTTGCGCAGGAAGCCTGCGGCCGGTTCGACGAGGCGCGGCGAAGCGTCGAGCGTGCGGCGCAGACTGATTGTGCGATGCCGCAGCTCTATCGGAACCTCGGCGACGCGCTGGGCCGCGAAGGACGCTCTGCCGAGGCGGAACAGGCATACCTCAAGGCCGCGGCGGCGACTGCGAGCGTAGGCCCTGTCCGATGACGACGCCGAATTCCTGGCGCTTTGCGGCAAGATCGAGAGCGAGCGCGGCTTTCGCTCCTCGAGCTACAAGGACACCTGCCTTCGGAGAAGAATCGCCGTAAGAATGCGCGCGAATGGAGTGACTTCATTCGCCGAGTTCACGCGTGTGATCGACGAGGATCCGGCAGAGTACGAGCGATTGATCGCGAGCCTCACGATCAACGTGACGAAGTTCTTCCGCGACCCGGATGCTTATGCCTGCGTCGCTCAGAAAGTGGTTCCCCACCTATGGTCGGCTGACCGACCGGCTCTTGAGCTATGGAGCGCCGGGTGTGCGACGGGCGAGGAGGCTTATTCGATCGCGCTGCTTCTCGCGCGCCATGCTGTCGAGGTGAACGAAATAGAGCGGCTCTCGCGCGTCGCCGTGCTGGGTAGCGACATCGACGATCAGGCGATACAGATCGCCGTCCGCGGAAAATACCACGCTTCCGCGCTTGCCAATTTGCCCGCCGATTTATACGACCCCTATTTCACGCCTGTCGGCGGCCTGCATTCGGTGTCCCGCGATGTCAGGAACATCGTGCGCTTTGAACGCCACGACATTCTGGACCCCGCGGTCCCGGGCCGGCAGATGGACATGATCTTCTGCCGCAATGTCGTGATCTACTTCACGCGAGAAGTTCAGGAAGCCCTCATCCACCGGTTCCACGACGTGTTGCTGCCCGGGGGGTACCTCGTCCTCGGTAAAGTGGAGACACTGGTCGGAAGAACGCGCGACATGTTCGCACCGGTCAGTATGCGAGACCGTGTCTTCCGAAAAATCTGACCCATCAGTCACAGCGTCCCGACCCCAATGAGACTACCGAAATCGTGACACCCGCCCGCGCGATGCGACCGGTGCGCGAGGACCATCTGGGTGCGTCCACCTACGTCGAGAAAGGCTGGCACCTGATCGCCGTCGCGGACTACGAGCGCGCGGAAGCGATTCTAGCGAAGGCACTGACCCTCGCGGCGAGTGACAATCAGGCCAGGGCGCTGCTGGGCTGGGCTCAGATGCGGCAGGGCAAATACGACCTGGCACTGAGAGAGCTTCAGCACGTCCTCGCCGCCGACCCGCTGTGCGCTGTCGCTCGCGCGAGCCTCGGCTACGTCTGCCTGCGAAAGGGCCTTATTCGTGAGGCAGAGGACCATCTGACGCGGGCGACGCAGCAGGTTCGCGATCCGCGAGCGGCACTCTATGCCTGCTTCTATCTGGGTTTGTTGTACACCTCGTTGGGAAGGGTCCACGAGGCGCAGGGATGCTTCGAGAAAGGCGTGTCACTCGCTCCCAATTTCATCGAGGCGTACTACGAGCTTGGACGGCTGCATTGGAGCGTCGGCGAGGCGCGCGAAGCGGTGAAGGCCTGGAGTGATGGGCAGGCGGCAAACCGGTTCAATATCTGGGGCCGGCGCTGCGCCGAGGCGCTGCGCCAGGTGAGATCGGGAGAGGAGCCCCGAAGCTTCAGCTGACGACCGAGCGCTTGGGCGCTCGAATCCAATCCATCGAGAACATTAAGATACAATGAGACGTGAGCCCACCTGGTCTCGCGCGCTTGACACGGTTTTCCCGTACCTCTACACTACCCCGCTATGGCTGACTCGGACGCGGGTAAGGGAGCTGCAGCTGGCAGGCGTCTGAGTCCGCGTACTCGATCACTTGTGTTATGGGCTGCTGCGATCGCAACGCTCATCCTCGGGTTTGCGGATCTGGCGCGCGGCGGCACCACGATTGCCCCAATTTTGCTTGTTCTCGGTTACTGCGTTCTGGTGCCCATAGCCATCCTCAAATAGGGCTGGGCTCGGTTTCTGCACCGGGCGAGTAGCTCAGTTGGTTAGAGCGCCTGCCTTACACGCAGGATGTCGGGGGTTCGAGTCCCTCCTCGCTCATCGCTTTTCCTTCTGGACCTGTTTGAAGCATCGAGGTGTAAAGATGACCACACCCGTGGAGACTAGAACATTGAGTTCAAGGAGCCTGACTTTGCGTCACTATCGCCTATCCAAGCCGCGCGCCTTCGTCGCGCTGGCCGGTCTCGCCGTGCTCCCGCTATCGGGTGCATTCGCTCAACGCGCTCCCGCAGACCCGCCGCCAAAGGTCATGGTTTCCACGTTCGCCAGCTCCGAGAAAGATCTCGGGATTCAGACGGCGGACGCGCTTCGATCGCGCATCACTCGTGACGTCGACGCGAAACGGCTGACGGTAATTCCGAAGGCGGACATCAACAACACGCTGACGGCGTCAGGATATTCGACCACCGAAGCCCTCGGTTCGAATGACGCGAAGGCGCTGGCGAATCTTCTCCGCGCTGATGAATACGTGGAAGGAACGGTGTCCCGCACGCCGACTGGCGTGAAGATCGATGCCCGCGTAGTCCTAGCGCGCGACAACACGCTTCAGCAACCGCTTCCATCATCTGAGGGCGCCAGTCTGAATGCGGCAGCGCAGGCGGTTTCACGCTCGTATCAGCAGGCGCGTGAACAGTTCGCCGGCGAGCGCAACTGCAGCAACCTCTCGCGCGAGAAAAAGTACGCGGAGGCAGTTCTGACGGCCCGCTCCGCACTGTCGAAATACTCGAACGGGACGATCGCCATGGTCTGCCTGGCAAACGCGTACCAGGCGCTCCAGCAGACCGACTCGGTGCTGGCGGTATCGGAGCGAATCGGAGCGATCGATACGCGTAATATCGCCGCGTTGCGTTACAAGGCGGAGATCTATCAGGCCCGCAACAATACGGCGAAGGCAACCGAGGCCCTCACGAGCCTGATGGCAGCGGATCCGAGCAACGAGCGCTTGCGCGATCAGGTGATCGCAAGTCTCGCCAGCACTGGCCAGGCGGGGAAGGCTGTGCCGATCATCGAGGAAGCGTTGCGTGCCAATCCAGGTGATCCGAAGACGCTGAGCATGGCGTGGCGTGTGTATCTCGCCGCGCAGTCGTACGAGAAGGCGCTGACGATCGGAGCGGAGCTCATCAAGGCCGATACCGCAGCAGCCGACACCAGCTACTTCATCCGCACGGCTTCGGCAGCGGCCCAGCTCACCCCATCCAGAGCCGGCGAGATCGTCGCGCAGGGTGTTGCCCGTTATCCCAACAACGCGTCTCTGCTGCTCGTGCAGGCAAACGCCTTGAGCAAGGCAGGCCAGAACGCGCAAGCACTCGTGGCGGCCAGGCGCGCAATCCAGGTGAACCCGCGCGTCGACGGTGGATTCGCGCAGCTCGCTCTCATCTACAGCGCGCTCAATCAGCCGGACAGTGTCATCTCAGTCATCAGGGCGGCTTCAGCCAATGGTGGCGACAAGAAGACGCTGGCGCAGGTAGCACTCAAGACGGGGAGCGACGCTTACAAGGCTGGCAACGCCTCAAAAAGCCGCGCCGACCTTCAGCGCGCAGTGCAGTTCCTCCAGTTGTCTGATCAGCTGGAGTCTTCGGCCGACGCGAAGTTCCTCGCTGGCGCTTCAGCGTTTCTCGTCGGACAGAGCGCGGTGAACGAAGCCCAGGAAAAGAAGAGCTGCCCGCTGGCGCGGCTGGCGAAGGAGTCGTTCGGCACGGCCCAGGAGAACGTTCCCGCGGGTCTCACCACTTACGCCGATGCGGCGAAGCAATTGCTGACGGCCATTCCGCAGTTCACACCAGCGGTGGACGACCAGATTCGACGCTTCTGCAAATGACTTCCGATGGGCCCGGCGCGTGGGATACTCCCTACCACGCGCCGGTGCTCGCGGAAGAAATTCTGGAGTTATTGCGAGAGGCCCGCACGGTTCTCGACTGCACACTGGGGGGCGGCGGACATTGCGCCGCCCTTCTTGCTATGGGGGCCAGCGTCACGGCGATCGACCGCGACCCGGCGGCAATCGACGAAGCCACTCGGCGCCTTGCGGCACAGCACGGGGACGGCCGATTTCAGGTTATATTGGGCAACTTCGCCGATGTGGACAGGTTGCTCCCCGATGCATCACAGAAATTCGACGGGATTGTCGCCGACCTCGGCGTGTCGTCGCACCAGATCGACGATGCGTCCCGCGGATTCTCGTTTCGTCAGGGCTCACCGCTCGACATGCGCATGGGTGACCGGTCGCTGCCCGGAGCGGGTGACTTCCTCAATACCGCCGACGAAGCGCAGATCGCATCTGCGTTTCGCGACTATGGGGATGAGCCGCGCGCGCGGCGACTTGCTCGTGAAGTGGTGCGTCGCCGGCAGAATCGCCTCTTCGAGACGAGTGATGACCTCGTCGGAGCGGTGCGCGGCGCATTCGGTCCGAGAACGGGGCCGGCCGATTTCGCGCGGTTGTTTCAATCCATCCGCATAGCAGTCAATGACGAAGTGGCTGCACTCGAGAAAGCGCTACCCGCGCTTCGAAATCGACTTATACCCGGTGGGACTCTGGCGGTCATCGCCTATCATTCCGGCGAGGACAGAGTGGTGAAGAACGCGATGCGCGACTGGTCGCGCGATTGTATCTGCCCGCCGCGACAGCTTCAGTGCACATGCCGTGGCAAACCGCTTGGCCGCGTTGTCACAAGGAAGCCGGTCGCACCGAGCTCGCAGGAGATTGCGAGAAATCCGCGCGCACGCAGCGCCCACCTTCGCGCATGGCGAAGCGACGGCTGAAAGCAGGCCGCTGGCTTGTGGCCGGCGGCCTGATTGGATTCGTTCTGACTGCGGCGGCCGTAGTGGCGCGCCGGGGGTTCGGCCACCAGGAGGGCATCAAGGCAACGCAGCTCGAGCGGATGCGCGCGGCTCTGGAAAGCGACCGTGTACAACTTACCGCCAGGATCCGGGACGCATCGTCGCGGCCGCGGCTGGTTCCGATTGCCGAGCGGCGGCTGGGCATGCATCTCCCCTCCGACTCCCAGGTTGTTTTTCTTCGCCGTCAGGCAAGGACCGATGGTCCGCGTTAGCCGCATGACTATCGTGCACCTCGCCCTGGGTGCATTCGCTGTCGCGCTCGTAGGACAGGCGGCGAGGATTCAGCTCGTTCAGGGAAAGGAGTGGGCGGATAGGGCGCGGCGGCAGCAATACAGACAAGGCGCGGTGGCGGCGGCGCGCGGCATCATCTCCGACGCCGGCGGCAGCGTTCTCGCCGAAAGTCGTGAGCTGATGAAGCTGTCGGTCGACCTGCGCGGCGTCGAGGACCGCACCGGACTCTTGCGCGCGCTCGCCAGAGCGGGAATCGGGCCTGCATCATTGCGTCAGGTAAGGGATCCGGCGAGAAAGTGGGTCGAGCTGCCGGGCCTTCACGTACCGGCTGAGATCCCCGACATACTCGCAATTCGCGAGGTGACGGCCCAACCGGTATTGAGCCGTGAGTACGCGAGGAATCCCGGCCTGCGCCGCATCGTCGGCTCGGTCAATGCTGCGGGGCATGGTGTAGACGGTATCGAGCTCGCGATGGATCCGATGTTGCGCGGTGACAGCGCGCGCGCGGTGTTTGCTCGTGACAGCCGCGGACAGAGGATGGATTCGCCCGCCGACTGGGCCACGGCGCCACGTCCGGGTCACAACGTCATACTCACGATCAATCGCGATCTCCAGGAGATCTGCGAGCGGGCGTTGGCCCGGGCCACCGACAGTCTTCGCGCATCGGGTGGCGATATCGTGGTCATGAATCCGCGCACGGGCGAAGTGCTGGCGATGGCCAGCAGACGCGCCGGAAGACGCGCGTACGCCAACACCGCGGTGACCGAGCCCTTCGAGCCCGGATCGACCCTCAAGCCGTTCGTTGCGGCGGCTCTGCTCGAGCGAAAGCGAGCCCGCCCCGATGAAGTGATCGAGACATTCAACGGTGCGATGGTGCTCAGTGGCCGCACCATCACCGACATTCACAAGGCTCCGCGACTTTCGCTGTCGGATGTGATAAAATTTTCCAGCAACATTGGCATTGTCCGATTCTCCGACAGGCTCACACCGCGCGAGCGGTTCGAGATGCTGAGGGATCTGGGCCTTGGAACGCCGACCGGCCTGCCGCTTCCCGCCGAGGCGGACGGAACTCTGCGCGAGCCGCGGCGGTGGAACCGCGCTTCAGCGGCGTCGATGGCGATGGGTTATGAGCTAGCCGTCACACCGCTTCAGCTTGTGACGGCGTACTCCGCGATTGCCAACGGCGGAGAGTTGATGGAGCCGCATATCGTGCGGGAAGTTCGCGCGTTCGACGGGGACGTGCTGTATGCCGTGCGTCCACGTGTCGTGCGGCGGGTGATGTCGCGCGACGTCGCGCGGGAAGTTCGACGAATGCTAATCGGGGTCGTGGACAGCGGCACCGCCGTCAAAGCCGATTTGGCGACGTTTCATGTCGCAGGCAAGAGCGGCACTGCCCGGCGGACGGTGCAAGGCCGAGGGTACGTTCCGGGGAATTACACGGCGTCGTTCGTCGGATTGTTTCCGGGAGACAAGCCCCAGTATGTCGTTCTCGTCAAGCTCGATAGTCCGCAGGGCGCGTACTACGGTGGAGAAATAGCCGCGCCGGTCACCGCCGTAGTGCTTCGTGCCGCACTGGCGGCGCGCGATGCCGCGCTCGATCGCGGCGGTCTCGCTGAAACGGATCGTCAACTTGCAGACCTTCGCCCCGAAGTCGTGCTGCCGGCTGACAGTGAAGGCGACAAGCGAACAGCTTTCGCCGATTCAGTTTCTGACAGTCTCGTACCGGCCGTCGTACCCGTCGCGGTGCCGACTCCTGCGCCGGCTATGTTGCAGCAACCCCTCACGATTGCGCTGCCGTCCTCTCCCGCTGCCGATGCGGCGGATCGGTCGCTCCGATCCGTGCCGGAGATTGCCGGCTTGAACCTCCGCGATGCGGTTCGCGCTTTGCATAGGGCGGGGTTCAGGGTGAAGCTCGTCGATCGTCAAAGTCCGCGGACCGTTCCGATGGCCGGCACGCTTCAGCCCGGGGGGTCAATCGTCAAACTTCTTCGCAATCCGTAATGCGATTCGCGCTCCGAAGCGCTGTTGCCGCACTCGACTCGGCCGGGCTTCTCGCGGAAGTGCGGGGTGAGCTTCCCGAATTCGTCAGCGGAATCTCGGATGACAGTCGTCGCGTCGAGCCGGGCTTTCTGTTCATTGCGGTGCGGGGCTCGGCGCGCGACGGCCATGACTATCTCGGCAGGGCCACTGAGCTTGGCGCGACGGTGGCAATGGTCGAAGATTCCAGCCGCACCCATCTGCCGGCGATAGTCGTCAGGGAGGGGCGAAAGGCAGCCGCTGCGGCATCCGGCGCCGCGTTCGGTGAGCCATCGAAGAAGCTGCGCCTGATCGGCATCACGGGCACCAACGGAAAGAGCACGACGGCTGGCATCCTGCGGCACCTGCTGGATAAATCGACCGGCCGCAGCGCGTCCATTGGAACGTTGGGAGTTCTGCTTGGCACCGCCGGCGAGATCATTCCTGGCGGTGCGGAGCTGACCACACCCGGACCGGTCGAGCTTCAGCGCGTCCTCCGCGTGCTCGTCGACCGCGGAGTGAAGACAGTCGCCATGGAGGTCTCGTCGCACAGTCTGGACCAGCGCAGGATCGATGGTCTCATGTTCGACGCCGCGGTGTTCACGAATCTCACTCGCGACCACCTGGATTATCACGGAACGATGGAGGCGTACTATTCGGCGAAGGCATCGCTGCTCGAGTATCTGAAACCCGACGGCTCAGCGGCCATCAACGCGGATGACGAGGAATGGGCGCGGCTTCCCGTCTCCAGAAAAAAAATCCTTTTCGGAAAAGCGGCAACGGCTGACGTTCGCGCCAGCGGAGTGCGGTTCTCGCCCTCCGGCAGCGAGTGGACGGTGCACCATGGCGGACAATCGCATCCAGTGCAGCTGCCACTCATCGGGGATGTCAACGTGCACAATGCCCTCGCGGCGATCGCCGTTTGCGTGACCCTCGGGATGAATCTGGAGACACTCGCCCAGTGCCTGAGCGTGCTACCCCAGGTCCCCGGCCGTCTCGAAGTAATCTCCAGCGGACCGACCGTGTTGCGGGACTACGCGCACACGCCGGATGCACTGGAGCGAGTGCTTGCGGCGATCAGACCGTTCACCGCCGGGCGGTTGATTCTCGTGTTTGGATGCGGTGGCGATCGCGACCGAGGCAAGCGTCCGCAAATGGGGCGTGTCGCCGAGATGGGTGCCGACCTCGCCATCGTCACCAGCGACAATCCGCGCACCGAGAATCCCGAGCAGATTCTCGACGACATCGAAGCGGGAATGCAGACTGGCAAGCATCTGCGCATCGAGGACCGGCGCATTGCAATCGAGCGTGCTCTCATGGAAGCGAGGCGCGGCGATGTCGTGTTGCTGGCCGGCAAGGGCCATGAGACGTATCAGATTCTCGGGACAACGAAGACTCCGTTCGACGAGCAGCTCGTCGTCAGCGAGCTGCTTGCGGCAGCCGGACATTGACATTCTGGAATCTGGATCACGTTCGTCGCGCGCTGAATTCCGCGCATATCGAAGGACTGAACGGGTCGGTCGAGCTTACCGGCGTTGCGACTGACAGCAGGTCCGTAACCGCGGGACAGCTTTTTGTCGCCCTGCAAGGTGAGAACTTCGATGGGCATGAATACGTCGGAGCCGCGATAGAGAACGGAGCGCATGCGGTCGTTGTCTCGCGACACTTCGCGGCAAGCGAGTGCGGTGTTCCGGTCGTTCACGTGCCGGATGCACTGGTAGCCCTTGGAGAACTTGCCGGATACTGGAGGCAGGTGTGGGGAAAGAAGGTTGTGGCGGTCGCCGGCAGTAACGGCAAGACCACAACAAAGGACATAATCCGCGCCGCGCTCGCCTCGGAGTTTCGAGTTCACGCGACCACGGGTAACCTCAACAACCGCGTGGGAGTGCCTCTCACTCTGCTCGCACTTCCTGCATCGGCTGAAATCGCGGTGGTGGAGGTAGGGACGAACATACGCGGCGAGGTCGCGATCCTTCGTGACATCGTCCGTGCGGACATAGCGCTCGTGACGTCGGTGGCCGAAGAGCATCTCGAAGGCCTGGGCGATCTCGAAGGTGTGCTGAAAGAGGAGACCGCCTGTTACGCGGGGGTGGAGGTAGGCATTGCGCCCGCGTCCCAACCCGAGATCGCGGCGGCTGCGGTCGGCAAGGCTAGACGAGTGGTGACCGCTGGTCTCGATGATGGGGATGTGCGGCCAACCTCGTGGTCCATCGACACGGACGGCAACGGAGTCATCGACCTCGACGGAGTGAGAGTGACGCCGCCTTTGCGTGGTGCGCACAATCTGCGGAACACGATTCTGGCTGTTGCTGTCGCGCGCGAATGCGGTGTTGCGGACGAGAAAATGGCCGCGGGAATCTCGGCGATGGAACCACCTCTGATGCGAGTTGCGCTGGAGCGCATCGGCGATGTCACTTTGATCAACGATGCATACAATGCCAATCCTGGCTCGACGCGCGCTGCAATCGATTTGATCGCTCAAATGGGTGCGTCACGTCAGAGAGTGATCGTTCTAGGAACTATGAAGGAGCTTGGCGACGCGTCGGACCGGTGCCACCGGGACATTGCGTCGATGGCCCTTGATTCGGGCGCTGATGTCGTTGCCGGTGTCGGCGATTTTGCGACCGCGATCGAGCGACTCGCCCCGGATAGCGAGAGAGTCGTCACCGCCCAGCAGGTGGAGGACCTCTGGGAGAAGCTGGAACCGCGCCTGGCGCCCGACGCGGTTATTCTTTTGAAGGCGTCGCGGGGCGTGAGGCTCGAGCGGCTCGTTCCTACACTCACCACCTGGGCCAACCGACAGTGCTGAACTTCCTTCTGGTGCCGCTGTCGAGGGACTTTGGCTTTCTACGGGTTTTCAACTACATCTCCTTTCGCGCGGCGGGTGCGGCGGTCACGGCCTTGCTGGTGTCATTCATCGTCGGTCCGCTGATTATCCGACGGCTGCGCCGGATGAGGCTGCATCAGGTGATACGCGAAGGCACGCCCGACTCGCACCAGGAAAAGAAGCGGACTCCGACAATGGGCGGCCTGATCATTCTCACGTCCACACTCATCCCGACGTTGTTGTGGGCGAAGCTCAACAACCAGTATGTCCTCAGCGCGATGTTCGTCATGCTCTGGATGGGCTTCATCGGATTCTTCGACGATTATCTCAAGCTGAAGCAGCGCCAGGCGGGCGAGAAGAACACGGGTCTCATCGAGAGCTACAAGCTCGCCGGGCAAATTACCATTGGTTTTCTGCTGGGCTGGTTTCTATGGAAGTTTCCCCTGTCCACGCTGCCGGGCGCATCGACCACACTACCGTTCTACAAGTACATGCTGATCGTTCCCGCTTCGGCGGGGCTCGCCTGGGTGTACGTGCTGTTCGTGACTTTTGTCCTCACCGGTACGAGCAATGCGGTCAACATCACCGATGGGCTCGACGGCCTGGCAGCCGGCCTGACGGCGATCGCAGTCCTGACTCTCGCTCTCTTTGCATATGTCATCGGGCGCATCGACGCCTCATCCTATCTCCAGGTGTTCTATCTTCGGGGCGCCGGAGAGCTCACTGTATTCTGCGCCGCGATAATGGGCGCGTGCATTGGATTTCTCTGGTATAACGCCCACCCCGCTCAGGTGTTCATGGGTGACACGGGGTCGCTGGCCCTGGGCGGGGCGCTCGGTGCCATCGCCATCCTGCTGAAATCGGAGTTCCTGCTGTTGATTGTCGGTGGCGTGTTCGTCGCTGAAATGGTCTCGGTCATCATTCAGCGCGTGGTCTACAAAATCCACAAGCGTACAAAGGGGGTCGAGTACGCTCAGTCACACCGCGTCTTCCGAACGGCGCCGCTTCATCACCATTTCGAAGAGGGCGGCTGGGATGAGAGCCAGGTAGTGGTACGCTTCTGGATTCTCGGGATACTCTGCGCATTTCTCGCACTCAGCACGCTCAAGTTGAGATGAGTCGTCCGGATCTGCCGATCGGCGAGATCGCGGTGCTGGGGCTCGCCAGAAGCGGCGCTTCCGTTACGAGACTGCTACTCGAGAGCGGCCGTCAGGTCTATGCGTCCGATGGCGGCTCATCGGGCATCCTCGAGACGAATGCGGCCAGTCTTCGCGAGCTTGCCTCTCGCATCGAGATCGAGCGAGGATCGGGCGCCCCCGTTCTTCGCATCGATACAGGGGGGCACGATCTCGCGCGACTTGAGCGCGCGGCAATGGTGGTTGTCAGCCCGGGCATCAATCCGGCGGCAGCACCGGTACAAGCTGCTCGCGAGGCCAATGTTCCCGTCGTAAGCGAAGTCGAGGTTGCGCTCCGCGCGATGCCGGATACCAAAGTGATCGCGGTTACCGGAACGAACGGAAAGACGACCACAACGGCTCTCATCGGACACCTGTTGCGAGGAGCGGGTGCAGACGCTGTCGACGCGGGCAACATTGGTACGCCGCTCTCGCAGATCGCCATGCGCCGGCCCCAGCCACAATGGATCGCGCTGGAGATGTCTTCGTTTCAGCTTCACGACACGCCGGGCCTCGACCCTGTCGTCGGAGTCCTCACCAATCTCAGTCCCGACCATCTCGACCGCTATCCGACCGCCGACGACTACTACGCGGACAAAGCTCGCCTCTTCGCTAACGCATCGGTCGGCTCACACTGGGTGCTTAACGCGGATGACCGGCGAGTCGCGGCGATGGCAGGCGACGTTCCGGGGAGAAAGCACTGGTTCTCGACGCAGAAGCCGGCCGACGCGACGCTCGAATCCGGCGCTCACACACTGCGCGTGCTCGGCCGCGACATTCTTCCGCGTGCCGAGCTGAATCTGCTCGGAGATCACAACGTGTCGAACGCGCTCGCGGCGCTGCTCGCCGTGTCTGTTGCCGATGATGCATTCCGTGAATCGGAAGCCAGGGTGCGACTCGCCGCGGCGCTTCGCTCATTCCGCGCACTGGCGCACCGGCTCGAGGTCGTCGGCGAGGTTGACGGCGTACAATGGATCAACGATTCCAAAGCGACCAACGTGAGCTCGACGCTGGTCGCTGTGGCAGGAATGCGGCGTCCGACCATTCTGCTTCTCGGTGGCAGACACAAGGGAGAGGCCTACACGGGCCTGGCGGAAGCCATCAAGCGCACCGTGAAGCAGGTCATCGCCTATGGCGAAGCGGCAGAGACAATCGAGGCGGACCTGGGCAACGTCGCCCAAGTGAAGCGACTCGGCTTCGATTTTGGTGAGGTGATTCAGCAGGCGCGGGAAAGCGCAACGCCAGGCGACGCGGTTCTTCTCTCTCCGGCGTGTTCGAGCTTCGACATGTTCCGCAACTACGAAGAAAGAGGAGCGAGCTTCAGAAAGATGGCCTTGCAGACGTCGTGACTTCGATTGCTGCCGACGTCCGCTACCGCTGGTACATGGGCACCGAAGCCCGATTGCTGCTGTTGATAACGGCTGGCCTCATCGCATTCGGTCTGGCGACGGTGTACAGCGCGAGCGGGATGCTCGCGCAGCGCGAAGGTCTGAGCAGCTGGACCTATTTCGTGCGCCAGCTCGCCGGTGTCGGCCTGGGACTGCTGCTGCTGGCGGCATTCTCCAAGGTCGATGCGGAGGTATGGAGCAAATGGGCGTGGCCGATCATGCTGCTTTCCATACTTCTCCTCACGCTAGTCATTCTGCCATTCACCGAGTCCATCGCGCCAAGACATCTGGGTTCGCGCCGGTTCCTGATCGGAGCGTCGCTCCAGCCCTCCGAGCTCGGTAAAATGGCGGTCATCGTCTGGACGTCGATGCTGATCGTGAAGAAGGGAGACAAGCTCCGAAGACTTACCAAAGGCCTTCTTCCTTTCCTTGTCATCGTGGGACTGCTGGATGTTCTGGTGGCTCTCGAGCCTGACCTTTCCGTGGCAATGATGTACACGCTGATCATGGCGATCATACTTTTCGCCGGCGGCGTCCGAATCGGACATGTCGTGGTGCTCGGAATCATCGCCACGCCGCTCTTGTGGGACCAGTTTCAGCGGCTGAACTACGCGCTTTTGCGAATGACCGCATTCTTCGACCCCGGTGCCGCCCCGGGCCACGTGAGTCATCAGCTCAAGCAGTCGCTAATCGCGGTTGGCTCGGGCCAGATCTTTGGTGTCGGGTTCGGGCAGGGACGCCAACAGCTCGGATTTCTTCCGCTGCCGTACAATGACTTTATCGCCGGGACGATCGGCGAAGAGTGGGGCTTCCTCGGCATGGTGGGGCTCGTCGGAGCGTTCGCCGCCTTTGGCTTCATGGGTTTCAGAATAGCCCGGAAAGCGCGATCTACATTCCTTCAACTGACGGCCGTTGGCATTACCTCCACGATAGTCCTGACTGCGTATCTGCACATTGGCGTGGCGATCGGAATGCTGCCTACCACGGGCCTGACACTCCCCTTCATATCGTATGGCCGGTCGAATCTCGTGTTGTCGCTGTTGATGACGGGCGTTCTCGTGAACATCGGCAGCACCCGAGAAAAGGTGATAGGATCGCGCGCCACTGATCCGTCATTCGCAATGCAGCAGGTCTGAGGTGCGCATTCTATTCGCAGGCGGTGGAACTGGTGGACACCTCTATCCGGGTCTGGCAATCGCGCGAGCAATCGCCGCGATCGAGCCATCGGTTCAGCCGTACTTTGTCGGCGCCCTGCGCGGAATCGAGCGGAACGTTCTGCCGACGATGGAGTTTCCGCACACTCTGCTCGATCTTCATCCGCTCTACCGCGCGCGTCCGTGGGAAAACTGGAAAACGATCCGCGGGGCGATGAGCGCATGGCGCGGAGTTGCGTCGATCGCAAGTGAATCGCGCCCGCGCTGCGTGGTCGGGACCGGTGGCTACGCGTCGGGGCTTGCTCTCGCATACGCGAAGATACACAGCATTCCGATCGTGATTCAGGAGCAGAACAGTTATCCCGGGCTCACGACAAGATTCTTCAGCCGGTATGCCAGACAGATACACAATGGGTTTCCGGAAGCCGAGTTGCTGTTGTCGCCTGGTAAATCAACCAAAGTGTTTGACTCCGGAAACCCG
>Ga0136617_10000581_pt1 | contig 31100 bp, 27 predicted proteins | sample AntDrymUQ3222106_2_FD_129672 | JGI IMG/M metagenome (GOLD analysis project Ga0136617, IMG submission 129672) | Polar desert sand microbial communities from Dry Valleys, Antarctica - metaG UQ322 (21.06) | ecosystem: Environmental > Terrestrial > Soil > Desert | place: Antarctica: Dry Valley... | reverse complement strand
TTCAGGAGCTGGCTGCTGGCGCCCATCGTATTGCTTCGGGTGACTTTTCTCAGCGCATCGAGGTACGCAGCAAGACGGAGCTGGGAGATCTTGGCAGTTCGTTCAATCTCATGACGGACCAGCTTGAACGGTTCATCCAGGATCTGCAGTGCTCCGTTGAAGAGAATAGACAGCTCTTCCTCGGAACAGTGAAAGCCCTGGCTGCAGCAATCGACGGGAAAGATCCTTATACACGTGGTCACTCGGAGAGAGTATCGAGAGTGTCCGTAGCAATCGCCCAGCGGTTAGATCTACCTGAAGATGAATGCGAAAAGATAAGAGTCAGCGCCTTGCTCCACGATGTGGGCAAGATTGGAATTGACGACAGCATATTGAAGAAGCCCGCGGCACTGACAGATAAAGAGTACGAGATAATGAAGCAGCATCCACAGAAGGGTTACAAGATCCTGTCGCAGATTCCCGCGATCAAAGATTTCCTGCCAGGGATGTATATGCATCATGAGATGATCAACGGCGAGGGTTATCCGCAGGGACTCGCGGGCGACGAAATTCCCCTAATGGGCAGAATTGTGGCAGTAGCCGACACCTTCGACGCGATGACTACGGACAGGCCCTACCAACGGGCAGTGAAGTTTGAGGAAGCAGTCGAGCGAATACAGGGTTTTGTGGGCACTCGCTACGATGCCCGCGTCGTCGCTGCCTTTACTGAAGCGTGCAACGATGGTCAGATTCGACCGGGCTCGGTGCGGCTGAAGAAGCGAACGACCGCGCAACCACGAGTTGTGGAGGTCACATCCAATCTGGTTATAGAGCCCGAGGCCGTTCCGGTGGCATAGCTCATACAGTTCAATGATTACTGTTTTCATAACAGCCCGGTTAGTTTCCTAATTTCACTTCTTGTCGCTATCGGCTTAAGACTCGTCCAGTCAAAAGTGACGTAAGAGAAACGATTCACCGAGCGCCGGAGGTGCGGCAGAAGGTAGCCAGAAGGGGCAAGCGCTCGGCGCGGCGCCCCTGGGTTACGTTTAGTAACGCAACCCGCCCTTAAGAGGCGCAAAGAACCTCGCAGAGCCGGAATATCGTGAGAGACCGAAATTTCGACGACTGAATACGACGACTTGGATGTTTGGTAGAGCTGCTGCGCCCCTTCAGGGCTAGGTTTTGTTTGTCGGACTCGTCCAGGGGCTGCGCGCTAAGCGCTTGCCCCTGGCTACCCTCTGCCGCGCCTCCGGCGCTAGTTGAGTCGTGTCAGTTGCAATCACCCGAGTTTACAGTCGTCCCGTTCGCTCTCCGGGCTCTGTGCTTGAGTGGCAGCACTAGTTTTCCAAAATGCGCCAGCACTAGCGGCCGCGTCCTTTTTGTGAGGATGCGGCTGTTACGCTTATAATCGAAAATCCAGTTATCCACCATTTCGAACAAAGTGACAATCGGAAAAATCTTATGGGGCTTTTTTGGAAACGCAAAAGCAGGGATCAGTTTGTAACCCTGGGCTTGAACGAACCGCCGGTTAGTCAGAGTTCCCAAGCCGAGCCAGTTACCTCGCTGAGCGATTCGGCGCCAGAGCCTGTGATTCATGAAGAATTACCACGGACCTTAGCGAAGCAACCGGTGTTAGAGCCCGTCGCAACTGGCGCCGGACCAACTCCAACCCCAACTCACCTCGCGACTGAAGCTCGAGTTCCGGAGGGGCCAGCCACGAAGGAAGCAACACCGGAATCGACCCAGGTTACGCCCCGGTTGCGCGAAGATCCATTGGAGCAGGAACCAGTTCCCAGTCGTTCGCCGTTTGCTACTTCCATCCTGGGACTAAACCTCTCGATGGAAGAATTACAGGCGCAGGAGGCGGCGCTCGAGCAGGAGTTCTCAGCCCGCTTTCGGAGAGCTGTGGCGGCCACGCGCGAGTCGCTTTCAGAACGGCTTGACACCGTCTTTCAGGGCCTTAAGCAAATCGATGAGAATTTGCTCGACGAACTCGAAGAAGCATTGATTGCCGCAGACATCGGTGTGGCTACAACCCAGCACATTCTGGAAACAGTGAGACGCGGGATTGCCCGCAAACAGATTAATGATCTCGAAGCGCTCAAACAGGCGATCAAAAATGAGCTCTTAAGAATATTGCGAGCCTCAGAGAACCAGGGTGTAGCCTCCGAAACGACAGTTCCGGAAGGTGTGCTTCCCTACGTCATGATGATTGTGGGAGTAAATGGTGTGGGTAAGACTACCACCATCGGCAAACTTGCCCAGCGGATCAAGGCCGAAGGGAATGACGTGCTTATCTGTGCGGCCGATACTTTCCGAGCGGCTGCTTCGGACCAACTGGCGATTTGGGCTGAGCGCACGGGAGTTCCACTGATTCAGCAGAAGCAGGGAACTGATCCAGCCGCTGTGCTCTTTGATTCCCTTAAGGCTGCCAAGTCGCGAGGTTCTGACGTATTGATAGTTGATACCGCGGGCAGATTACACAACAAATCGAACCTGATGACTGAGCTGGAAAAGATGAAGCGAGTGGCGGCGAGGGAAGTTGAGGGTGCGCCGCATGAGACTCTGCTGGTCGTGGACGCGGTGACTGGCCAAAACGGGCTCGAGCAGGCGCGGCAGTTTCTTAAGGTTGCGGGTGTTACCGGAATTGTCCTGACCAAACTAGACGGCACGGCAAAGGGAGGAATTGCGGTGGCCATAGCAAATGAATTGAACCTGCCTATCCGCTATGCGGGCATCGGGGAGAAGGTTGATGATCTGGTGGTCTTTGATCCGGAGCTCTACGTGAACGGGCTATTCGAATAGGAAATCGTGCGACGGATTATAGCTAAAGCGAGTGAAGCAATTGAGGAATGGACTGACACGGATCATCGGATGATGGCCCGTGCACTTGCCCTCGCCGCGAAAGGAACCGGCCAGGTAAGTCCTGGGCCCCTCGTCGGCTGCGTGATCACGACCAAAGATGGCGAAGTCATCGGGGAAGGGTTCTACGTCTACCAAGACGTAAAGCATGCTGAGACTCTGGCTCTTGAGCAGGCCGGAGGCAGAGCTCGGGACGCCACCGCATATGTATCCCTCGAACCTCACGCCCACTTCGGAAAGACACCGCCCTGCACTGATAATTTGATAGCCTCCGGAATAAAGCGCTTGGTTGCGCCCATCGAGGATCCAAACCCAAAGGTCTCCGGGCGAGGCTTTGATCATCTGCGCTCAGCAGGCCTTGAAGTCAGCAGCGGACTGATGGCTCGCGAAGCGAAGAAGGTAAACGAGAAATACTCCCACTTCATGACGACCGGGCGGCCCTTTGTTCATCTGAAGCTGGCCACGTCTCTCGATGGCAAGATCTCCACTAGGACGGGCGATTCGCGTTGGATCACAGGGGAGGAATCGCGTGCGCGGGCACACGAGTTACGGCATGAGTGCGACTTAGTCTTAATCGGGGCAGGGACGGCGCTTGCCGACAATCCTTTGTTAACTGATCGCTCTGGCAAGCCCAGGAGAAGGCCGCTTGCGCGCGTCATGCTTGATGAAAGACTGCAAACTGATCCCGAGTCTCAGCTGGTTAGGAGCGCAAAGGAGGCGCCGGTTTTGATATTTACCGGTGAGTCGCTTGAAACGAGGAAGGCCGAAGTCCTGCTGAGCCGAGGCGTGGAGATCGTAAGGGACAGTTTCGGCGGACGCGATCTCCTGTTGGTCCTGGAGGAGCTGGGAAAACGCTCGTTTCAGAGCGTACTAATTGAGGGCGGAGCGACGGTGGCGGGAAATCTCATAGACGCCGGACTGGTAGACAAAGTCACCTTCTTTCTTGCGCCGGTAATCATTGGGGGTCGAGACGCTCCCAGCGCTGTCGGTGGTCATGGCGCCGAGAGGCTGATTGACGCCTTGGGTCTAGTCGACGTAGAAATGGTCCAAAGAGGCAGCGATATTGAGGTGACGGGGTATCCCAGAGCAAGGATGAAGGATGAGGGATGAAGGATGATGGCAGGAGGGCGAGAAAAGACCGCGAGGCTTCTACGCTTCATCCTTCATCCTTTATCCCTCATCCTTCCAAACGCCTAGGTCAAAACTTTCTCAGCGACGGCCGAATCATTGATCGCATCATTCGGGCACTGGATCCTAAGTCCGATGAAACGATTATTGAAATCGGCCCCGGGCGCGGAGCACTCACCGCTCAACTCGTCGAAGACGCGGGCGCGGTGGTGGCAATCGAGGTTGATAGAAACCTGATACCCGGGCTTTTGGAAAGATTCGGTTCAAGCCGGAACTTCAAACTCGTTCAAAGCGACGCACTCATTACCGATTTCTGCTCCGAGATAGAGCCTGCGAATCAAGCTCGTCTAGTCGCCAACCTTCCTTACAACATTTCTACTGCAATTCTGCAGCGCTTAATCGAGCAGCGAAGTTGTTTGACGGAAATGATCCTGATGCTGCAGCGAGAAGTCGTTGAGCGGATCACCGCGCCTGCAGGTTCAACCGATCGCGGCTATCTCTCGGTTGTCGTGGAAGCCTACTCCGAAACTGAAAAGCTTTTTGACGTAGCCCCAGGCGCATTCCGTCCTATACCGAAGGTGTGGAGCAGCGTGATTAGACTGAACGTGCGGCCACGTCTCGCTGTCACAGTTAAAGATGAGGCGTTGCTATGGCAGGTGGTCAGCGCCGGGTTTGCCCAGCGACGAAAGACGATTCTAAACAACCTCCGTTCGGCGCCGGCCAGGTTGCAGCAGTTAGTCAAACTGCACGGAGGCGCAAGTATTGTACTTTGTCAGGCAGAGGTCGATCTTCGCAGACGTGCGGAAACTCTGACACTTGAAGAGTGGGCACGAATAACCCAGTCGATTGAGTAGGAATAGCAATTCTTGAATAGTTTAAGAACTACAGACCTGATCGGCAGTGTCAAGGAGTTAGTTGGAATCCGATCTCTCAGGTTGGAATGTCTCCCCCTAACCTGCCAATTTAAGCAACCCCGAGAAGCTTATTCCCATCGTATTCTAGCCTTCATCCGTCCAGCGTATACAATCCTTAAACTTCTCGCTTTTCGACTAAGACGTGAATGCCGTCTCGTGGTCGCAACGACATGGCGGGAAGGATTGACACGGGATGATCAGGTGCGAGGGCCAGTTTGAATCGTTGGCCGATAGTCGCAAGCACAAGCACGATCTCCATCATCGCGAAAGTGTTGCCGATGCAGAAGCGCGGCCCGCCGCCGAAAGGGAAATAGGCGTACTTCGGCAGGCTGCTTGCAAATTCTTCCGTCCAGCGCTCCGGGTGGAAGGCTTCCGGCTCAGGGAAAAAACGCGGGTCGCGCTGCGTTGCCCACTGAAACATGAAAACTTGCGTTTTCCGAGGCACTCTAAACCCACCGATCTCACACTCCTCGATTGCTTCGCGGCCTAGTCCGTAGGCCGGTGGATAGAGTCGCATCGCTTCCCGGACAATCCTGTCTGTGTATTTGAGGCGCGAAAGATCGTCCATTGTTGGCAGTCGTCCGCCGAGCAGGTCATCCAGTTCTGCATGAAACTTCTCTTCGATCGCCGGGTTTTGGGCCAGCAGATACCAGGCCCAGGAAAGTGTCAGCGCGGTGGTTTCATGGCCGGCCAGAAAGAGAGTCATCACTTCGTCACGAAGTTGTTTGTCGGTCATCTGACTGCCGTCTTCGTCCTGAGCCTCCAACAGCATCGACAGCAAATCACCCTGATCCAAGCCGCTGGCGCGGCGATCAGCGATGATTCGATAAACTATGTCATCTATCTCTTGCGCCTCTCTGTGAAAGCGCCGATGTGTGGTTGTCGGCAGCCGATTATCCAGAATCCATTTGATCGTCGCTTGTGAGGCAAACGGTTTGACGATTTGTGAAAGCACTCGGCCCACCTTGTCAGCATCCTGAGACACGTCCGCATTGAAAAGTGTTCTAACGACGATCTCCAGCGTGAGGCGCATCATGTTGCGATGGATGTCGCGAACCTCACCCGCTTGCCAAGTTGCCATCATTCGTTGGGCATAGTTGACCATAACATCGCCATAAGCACTTATTCGCTGCCGGTGAAACGCAGGTTGCGCCAAACGCCTTTGGCGCTTCCACACCTCGCCTTCACTAGTCAAGAGTCCATTGCCCACCAGGCGCTGAAAAAAGTTTGAGCGCAACGACATTGACTTGATGAAGTTTTTGGCGTTGGTTGACACGACGTACTCGATGTCGTCGGGGTGATAGATGAAGTAAGCCGTAACGTACAAGAAACGCGCCCGCACAACATCACCGTAATCCCTGCAGCGCGTGATGAAGCCCAGCGTGTCGCGATTGAACTCCGGCATCACACCCAGAATCGGGTGCCCCTTAGGCCCGGGCGGAAGCGCCGCCCGCGCTCGCCGGATGGATCTAATGGGAAGCTCTTCCACGCTTTTCATAGTGCCAGTCTTCACCGCTTCAACTTGGACAAAGAAAGTTGCTTCGACTTACTTCAAGAGATTCGTGTAAATCCCGGGATCGCTATTCGGAATCACAGTAGCGCCAACTGCTTTTTCATAAAACTCAATCGGTCCGGCTCCCCCTATGATGCCATATACGTACCCCAACTCCTTTAGACCCCAGAGGGAAGCGATCAGCAGCGCCCTGCCTACACCGCGCCCTCTCACTATTTCCGCCACACCGGTGGGGCCAAAAAGTGTTTTGCGCGTGCATTCGTAGGCTGCGAAGCCGACTATTTGTTTTTCACGAACTGCGATGTATATCGATACCGGCTTATTAGCGAACCCAACAGAAATTTCATCCGCCCAAGCCACGGAGAAATGTTCCTCGACAAAGGAACGTACCAGAGTGATCTCAAACGGCTGCGCGCGCCTGATGAGAACCCCGGCTTTCTCCATCCGCGCAACGCCAGGTTCTGGCGATGGTAGTTTTAAGAGATTTACAAGCAAATCGGGCAAAGCATGTGCGCCTACATGAGAGCATTCTGTTGCCCTACGGATGGTAACTCAAGGGCGCGGACAAAGTCGATATCAATGCATTGGCGCAAGATCAGTACTCTTTATCTGATCCATAGGAGAAACAAGACCGACATAGGTTAGAGCAGATAAACACAGATAAGGAACCTTCGAGCTTGCTCGGTTGTTCTCTCAGCAAAAACTGGACCCGGCGTCGCGCACCCTCTAGATGCAGTGTGTTATACTGTTCTGCTTGGTTTGTGCCCCCTGATGCCGAGAGAGACCTGAAGCCATTGGGCTTTCCTGAGAGAAGAGTAAACACGAAAAGTGAGTAGTGTCTTAGAGATCATCCCGCTCGGCGGTATCGGCGAGTTTGGCATGAATTGCATGGCTGTGCGTTACGAGGATGAAATGCTTATCCTCGACGCCGGCATGGGCTTTCCCGAAGAGAGTGCTTACGGTGTCGACGTTTGCATTCCTGACTTCGACTTCCTCGAAGAGTATCGCGACAGCATCACCGCGATAGTGCTCACCCACGGCCACGAGGATCACCTGGGCGCATTGCCTTACATCCTCAAAAAATTCAACGTTCCCGTCTACTGTTCCCATTTCACTGCCGGCCTGGCGGAAAGCAAACTCGAAGAGCACGACCTGGTCGGCGACACGCTTCTCCATCGAGTCAACCCCCGAGATGTGGTTGATATCGGAGTTTTTAGCGTTGAGTTCATCCGGGTCTCTCATTCGCTGGTCGATTGTTTCTCGCTGGCGATCAAGACCCCGGTAGGAACAATCATCCATACCGGCGACTACAAGGTGGACGAGACGCCGGTGATTGGCGAACCGATTGATCTGCGCTCCTTCCGGCGCTACGGACAGGAAGGAGTGCTCGCGCTGCTCTCGGATTCAACCAACGCTACCGTGCCCGGGCGCACCCCGTCCGAACGGGCCGTGATTCCCGCCTTTGAAAAGATCTTTGCTGAGGCCAAGGGCCGGCTCATCGTGGCTGCTTTCGCGTCCTCAATTCATCGCCTGCAGATCGTTTTGGATATTGCGCAACAATTTAACCGGAAGGTTTGCGTGCTGGGCCGGTCCATGTTGAAGAATGTCGAAATCGCGGATCGTCTGGGTTATCTGGATGTCCCCGACGGTTTGCTGGTCTCTTTCAATCAAGCAAAGCAGATGCGCGACCAGGAGATTGTGTTTCTCGTCACCGGTTCCCAGGGTGAATCGCGTGCGGCTCTCTCGCAGATGGCCACCCAGAGTTACAAGGGAATGACCATCGAAGAGGGTGACACGGTTGTGCTTTCGGCGCGAATTATCCCGGGAAACGAACGCGTGATTTCGCGGATGATTGGTTATATCTACAAACGCGGCGCAAACATCATTGAAGAGAAACGACGCTTGATACATGTCAGCGGCCACGCCTCGCAGGAAGATATTCGCATCATGACTGAAGCCGTGCGGCCAAAGTTTGTGGTGCCGATTCATGGCGAGTATCGCATGTTGTTTCGCCATAAAGAGTTTGTCAAAAACCATCTTGGCTACGCGGAAGAAAATATCATTCTCATCGAGAACGGTGATGTGCTGGAACTTGACGGCGAAAGGGCTGCGGTCGTAAACAAGCGAGAGGTTGGCCGCACGTTCATAGATGATTCGGGGTTTGAAGAGATTGAGAGCGAGACCGTGCGCCAGCGCAAGCAGATGGCCTACGACGGCATGATTACCCTCATAGTTACCCTCAATGCGGACACCGGTGCGCTGCATGGTGATCCGGAAATTGTCACACGTGGAGTGCGCGGATTCGATTCCTCGAATGGCAACCTGAAAGACGCGCAGCGCATTGTTGCGGCTGCGATCGCCGGCGCCTCACGCGAGACACTGTCAAACGCGACCCTTCTTAAGGAACACATCCGCGTTGAATTGAAGCGTTTCATCCAGAAGCTTACAGGGGCGCGGCCTGTAATCATGCCGGTTGTGCTGCAGCTTTAGTCCGCAGCTTTCACAGATTACATATCAAGAAGACAACGGACAGGCTTGAAAACTGGCGTGGATTCCAACGCTGCGAGAACAGTCTCCGATCTGATACGGGAGACCAGGGTCGAAGTTGCCCCTGGGACCTACGTACTGATCGGTTTGAATTACAAGGATTGGACTCGCGTGCTGGAGAACCCGGAACTCAGTCCCCACGCCGACTCGCCCTTTCTGGTTTTTCGCGATGGCCGCGAAGTGACCTTGCTGCTCGGGGAAAACGACTGGCAACGCCTCCGGCATCTTATTCGCGACGCCAGGATTGAACGCGGGTTTAGACTCGTTACGCTCGATATCGAGCTGCCGTGGAATGTTGTAGGTTATCTTGCGCGCGTCACTGAGATTTTGGCTGCAGGCGAAATCCCAGTAGGCGCGCTTTCATCTTTTTCGCGGGATCACCTTTTAATCAAGCAAGATGATCTGGGGAGGGCACTACGCGTATTGAGTGAACATGTGAAAGAGCTTTGTTAACAGACGAATCCGGTTTCGATGGCCTGCGCGGCTCGTTCTTGCAATGAGTAAGTACTTAACTTTGTTTTGGGCAGTGCCCGCCAGCGCAGTACTATTGCCTCTGGCACTGATACTCATGATGGCTACACTGCCTCGCGGTCGATACTCCCTTTCCTATTTCGCTCGCGACATTTACGAAGTCTTGTTCTGGATCACCCCCGCCGTCGGGGTCGCCGTACTTTTGAGCCTATTGGCGGTGCGTGTTTTTCAACCGGGCGTGCTGAAGCGAATTGACCTTACTCGAACGGCTCGGTTCGCGTGTCTGGACGTCCTTGGACCTGTTGGATTTCTCTTGATGCAGATGATCTTATCTGGTTTTACCAGTTGATGAAGTAATACCGCAACGGCGGCTCGGGGAACTCAGCCCTGAAATCGCAAGGTGAAACTCAAGTGAGTTACTGGCAAGATAAAGTCGTAATGGTGACCGGTGCCTCGTCTGGCATCGGACGCGGGGTCGCGGTTGAACTTGGCCGACGTGGAGCCAGGCTGGGTTTGGTTGCCCGACGTACCGAGACGCTGCAGGAGATTGCAGGGGAGATTGAATCCCTCGGTGGTCAAGCCCTCGCTTTGCCGGGTGACGTTCAGGATGCGAATGCTGTTCGCGCGGCCGCGGATCGCTTCCGCGAAAAGTTCGGGGTTATCGATGTACTCATAGCAAACGCGGGAATTGGCTCGACGAGCGATGCCGCGGAGCTGAGTGCCAGCGAAGTAGCAGGTGTGATCAATGTAAATGTTATCGGCGCATCGAACAGCGTTGCCGCAGTTGTTTCCCAGATGGTGGCCAAGGGCCGTGGGCAATTGGTGGTGATTTCGAGTCTGGCAGCTTATCGGGGCTTGCCCAAGTCAGCGGCTTACTGCGCCAGCAAGGCGGCGGTTTCCGCATTTTTTGAAAGTCTGAGGCTGGACTTACAGCCGCGGGGAATTGATGTAACGATAATTCATCCCGGCTTTATCAAAACTCCGCTGACCGCAGGTCGTCACTCTCAGATGCCCTTTCTGATGGAGCTCGACGTGGCCGTGGAGAAGATCCTGCGAGCAATTGAGAAGAAGAAGAAGTCGTATGCATTTCCGTGGCAGCTCGCAAGTGTTGTGCGCGCCGGAATGTTCATGCCGACTTCCATGTATGACTGGATTTCGCGACGAAATTCCTTTCGGGAATAGAAGCAGTTTTGATTTTAGATTTGTGATTTTAGATTTTGGATTTACGTGCATCAATTCACCTGAGTAGGTCGGGGTAAATCGCAAATCAACAATCAACAATCTACGATCAAAATCTAAAATTTCATGACTCTCTTTCAAGCTATCGTCCTTGGCATTGTCCAGGGTTTGACCGAATTCATTCCTATCAGCTCCACTGCCCATCTGGTTTTTGCGGCGCGCGCGGTTGGGCTTTTCGAGGGTATCGAGGATACGCGCAAAGCCGAGCAAACCACGGCCACGATTGGAGTGATTCAACTGGGAACACTGTTGGCCGTACTTGTCTATTTCGCACGCGACATCATTAACATTACACGCGCATTCGTTCTTGATCATCTGGCGGTCTTGCGAGACCCGCGGAGGCGAAACCTGGTTGGTAATCGGGCAATCGATCTAAAACGCCCGAACTCCAGGTTGTCGCAGGATGCCTGTCTGGGCTGGCTGGTAATAATTGGCTCAATTCCGGTAGGCATTGTGGGTCTGATCTTCAAGAAACAGATTGAGGGTACGTTCACGAAGAATCTCTGGGTGATTGCGACGATGATGATTGTCGTCGCAATCCTGTTAGGCATCGCCGAATTAGTAGGCAAACGAAACCGGTCGATGGAGGATCTTACAATTCGGGACGCGCTCGCGGTTGGTCTAGCACAGGTGTTGGCGCTCATTCCGGGTTCAAGCAGATCGGGATCGACGATGATGGGAGGTCTGTTCGCGGGCCAAACGCGCGAGACCGCAGCAAGGTTCTCCTTTTTATTGTCCATCCCGGCCATCGCTGCCAGCGGGCTTCTGGAACTCAGAGAAGCGCTGGTCAAACTGCCAACCGGAACGTATGGATCGCTGGCTGTCGCTACCGTCGTGTCGGGTTTGGTGGGTTATGCGTCGATCTGGTTCCTGCTGCGGTTTCTACGCACGCATTCCACCGGAATCTTCATCGGGTATCGCCTGCTTGTGGGCGGGATTATTCTGCTGGCGCTCGCTGGTGGCTACATTACTGGCGGCGTGAATTGAGCCAACTGCGCGGTTGCCACCAAGTCTTCGCCGCAGTTGCCGAAGACTGTCAAGTTTGACGGCATAGTGTCGAGCCCGCCTCCGGCGCTAATTGAGTCGAACTCGGTCCGATCCTCGGTCCTTTGGCTGAATTTCCTGTCGTTATCTAGGCCAATGATTTCTGGAATCCTTCTTGGCCGACTCCAGAAAAGTTTATCAAAGCCTGTCGCAACTTGGGGCTACTGCCGCCGCCCGACACAAGAACGAAATAACTAAGCATGACATGAGAGATTCGGTTACACTGGCATCGGCCCCTCTCCTCTTCCTGGCCGGAACCTCTGGCTTGTAGAATCAATTGTCAATAAAAGGGCGGTGAGTTTGAATGAATACGAAAGACCTCCCAGGGGGGAAAAGTCCGTCTCAGCGGCCTCGCAGTCCCCGGGTGCCAGTCGAATTTGCTCTCGAAGTTGAAGGAAGCTCGCCGGACGGTAAGAGTTTCCACGTAAAAGCGCATGCCATTAAAATTAGTCGTGCCGGAGCCACAATCATTCTCGACGAAGAAGTCGTCGTAGGATCTGTTGTCACCCTAACGCCTCCCTTTGGGCGAAAGCTCGAGGCGCAGGTTAATGGAGTTTGGACGGACGAAATGGACAACAGTCGCCGGATCGGTGTTAAGCTACTCGACACAGATGGTTGGTTTGCCGAATAAGCGGAAACGATGAGAGACAGATGTCCGACTGATGACTGCCAGACGCTGGATCCTCCGCAAGCAAGATACAAACCGAGCCGCCTCACTCCCTCGCGTTTTAAACATCTCTCCAGTTGTACCCTCACTCCTCATTTCACGCGGATGCGGTGACGAGCGTTTGGCGCGCCTTCCTTCAACACTTCTACGATCAGCTTCACGACCCTTATCCGATGCTCGGGATAACGGAGGCTGTGCTACGTCTGCAGCAAGCAATCGATCAGAATGAACGGTTCTCATCTACAGTGATTATGATGTCGACGGCGCCACAGCACCGCGGTGCTGCCGCGCGGCTTGAAACTCCTGAGAGCGCGGGTTCGTTTTCCCGTTGCGCATCGCTTTACCGAGGCCATACGGGGCGGCAACATTCGTCCGTATTTCTGGCTCATAACTTGCGGATCATGTCTGAACCGCGTCTAATTGGAGAGCAGCATCTGAAATGCACGTTTGTGAGCCCGCGGGACGCCCTTTCTAAACAAATCTGATGTATGCGGCGGAAACTGAACAAACGGGTGAATGTTACCAACGGCATTACAATCGCATATACCATATAGGCATACAGGTTGGGCGCTGACACGTTTATGCAGATATCCGTGCAAGCGGGTGCGATGTGCGCTAAGTTAATGTCTGCGAGTAGGTTCGCTTTGAAAGATAAGCAAGGGCACGGCATGCCGTGCCCTTGCAGTTGAGGGTTAGAGTGCAGGAGATAACACGAAAGAGGGCGTTTGCGATTGGGCTGCGGGCGCGGTTTCCTCTAATTGCGCGCACTGTGGCGATTTTCATACTCACGGTGGGGATCGGATTCATCGGCATTTCCTACTACCGTCTCCGCAACAACACTCCTTTTCGCCTCAGGTCAGAAACTCCAGAGCTGTCGAAAGAAATCACCGGCATTATTGAAGGCTATGAACAACGCGTCACCAAAGGCGATCGTTTGCACCTCCTGCTCAAGGCTTCGCGTGACATTACTTATTCTGATGGCCACCATGAACTTGAAACTGTGAGCTTGGCGGTCTATCCCCCCGAGGGTGACCAGCCCGATCAGATTTCCGCTACCAGGGCTATCTACGATCAGAAGAATTCAGTGATCACTTTTCTGGGCAACGTGAAGATAGAGACCAAAGATGCGCTGAAGGTAAATACCGAGTCGCTTTCGTATAACCAGGCCACTGAAATCGCGCACACTGATGTTCCCATGAGCTTTTCACGCGAAAATGTTTCGGGGCGATCAACGGGCGCCGTCGTCGAAGCTAAGAGCAAGAAGCTTGAACTGAAGAAGGAAGTTGTGATAACGGTGGCACCGGAGGTGTTGAAAGACCCCCAGGCCAAGCCTGCTTCGTCGCGCTCGCGGCCGGTCACGATTCGTTCGGCTCATGCCACCTTTGAACAGGTCTCGATGAAGCTCTCCTTTTCCGGAGGCGTTTCAGTCGAGCAGGATCGCGACGTGATGAGCGGTGATAATCTTTTTGCCACGTTGAATGCGCAGAAGCGCCTGCAGAAAGTTGAGTTACGGGGGAACTCATATCTGCGATCGATGGAAGAAGGACATGCGGTGGACGTGAATTCTGTCGACATGGATTTCTTTCTCGACAAAGACCAGCGGTTGGAACGGGCCCTGGCACTGAGAGACGCACGAGCCAAGACTCTTGATTCCGATGCCGAGATGCAAGCGACCGCGGCCAATCTGATTGAAGTCACTTTCCAAGCTCAGGGTGAACGAAGCTTGCTGCGAGAGATGCGCACCGAGGGCCGATCGGTGATCAATCTCTTGGCCCCTAAATCAAAAGCAAACGACCCTCGCGCGGCACATAAACGGCTAAGCGCCGATTCCGTTAAGCTTTTCTGGCGCGTTTCCGGCCGCGACCTGGAGAAAGCCGAGGCGCTAGGTAATGCAGAGTTATTTGTGGATCCGGCAGTCAAGTCTGCAAACTCAGACCGCAAAACACTCACTGCCGCCCGTTTCGATTGCGACTTCTTCGAAAGCGGAAACCTGGCACGGACTTTTCGGGCATCGGGAGGCTCAAAAGCCATTATTGAGCCGGTTCAGCCGGGGGAGAAAAAAGGGACTCGCACGCTCACGTCACAGATAATCACCGCGATATTCGTCAAGGAGACTCAGGATGTTGAACGACTGGACGCGCAAGGAAACGCAAAGTTCAACGAGAACGATCGCAACGGAGTGGCCGCAAACATTTCTTACGTTGCCGCCGGTGATATGGTGCGTTTGACTGGCGGCGAGCCAACAGTGTGGGACTCGCGGGCCCGCACCAAAGCCATCGAACTGGAATCAAACCTGCGTGATGAGGTTTCCTATAGCCGGGGGAATACAGCCACAACCTATTACAGCCAGGAGCAAACCAACGGTGCTACTCCCTTTTCCAAAGTTAAGAGCCCTGTATATGTCGTCAGCGACCGCGGTGAGTTTCACCACCAAACCGGCGTTGCCATCTACACCGGCAATGCTCGCGCCTGGCAGGATGATAATTTTGTACGCGCTGACAAACTAACGATCTATGTCAACGACAAGAAAATGGAGGCGACTGGTCGCGTGCAGAGTGCGGTCTATAACGCCCGGCGCCGAGTTGAAGGAGCGAACAGCACTGTGCCGGTCTTTGCTTCAGCCGAGTCAATGTCGTATTCAGAAGTCAACCGCCTGCTGCACTACGAAACCAACGTCGATATCCGTACAGCAACGGATCGCGTCACGAGCGGTGTCGCCGATGTCTCCCTCTCCAGAGAAACAAGCGAGGTGGAAAAGACTATCGCCCAACGCAACGTCGTGCTCACACAACCCAACAGAAAGGGCACAGGCGACTGGATGCAGTATACGACGAGCGATGAAGTCGCCGTGCTGAAAGGGGACCCTGCGAGAGTCGAAGACTCGGAGAAGGGTAGTACCGAAGGCGGTCGTTTGACCGTCTATGTGAGGGAAGGTAGAGTGATCGCGGATGACGTCAGAGGTCCACAGTCGCCGGGACGTGTACGTTCAAGCCACAAGGTAACCAGGAAGCAATAACGAGGCAGCAAAAGCCGCCAAACAAATGGCCACTAAGACAGAAGACGTGGAAATCCCGGTACCGCATACGGGGACATCTGCTGTTGCGGGAGCTGGCGCGTCCCGGGGACTTCTGCCCGAGACGCCTTCTGCTTCTGCTCTGGGAACATTTCATCTGGAAAAGAGTTATGGGAAAAGGCGCGTGGTCGATAACGTCAGTCTTCATGTGGAGAAGGGCGAGGTTGTTGGATTATTGGGTGCAAATGGCGCGGGGAAAACTACGACTTTTTACATGATTGTAGGCCTCGAGCAACCTAACCGGGGCACGGTACGATTGGGCGAACGTGATGTTACAGGACTACCCATGTACCTTCGGGCGCGGTTGGGTCTCGGTTATCTTCCCCAGGAGCCTTCGATTTTTCGGAAGATGACGGCCGCGCAGAATATCCTCGCGGTACTCGAAACAATGGGAATGCGCCGGCGCGAGCGTCTTACAAGACTGGAAGAGCTCTTGGAAGAGTTTGGTGTCGCCCATGTGCGTAACACCCGCGGTGACGCGTTGTCAGGCGGTGAAAGAAGAAGAACGGAAATCGCGCGGGCACTGGCCACCGACCCGCAATACATTCTCCTCGATGAGCCTTTTGCTGGAATCGATCCCAAGGCTGTGGATGACATCCAGAATGTCATCCTGTATCTACGCCAGCGGGGCATTGGGATTCTGGTTACCGATCACAATGTCCGCGAAACGTTAGGCGTGACGGATCGTGCCTACATAATGGCGGAGGGTCGCATATTCCGCTCGGGCGCGCCGAGAGACTTGACAGAAGACGCTGAGGTTCGAAAACTTTATCTCGGCGAAAAATTCCGAATGTGAAACTGTCGCGCAAACCGCCAGATAATCGGTTATAATCCCCCAGCGCGTTCAGGCGCAAAGACAATACTTCAATCGACCTTTTACCCCAGGAATGTCCCTTAAACTCACTACCAGCCTCTCTCAACGTCTCGTGCTGACGCCGCAGTTGCGGCAGCGGATTGAGATGTTGCAGATGACCACGCTCGAGCTCACCGATTTAATCCAGCAGCAGCTGCTGGAGAACCCGGTGCTCGAAGAAGTGGCAACCCAGGAGGAAGCGCAGGAGTTGGCGGAGAAGATCCTGGATCACCTTACCAGCGCGAATCCGGAATCAGCGCCGGAGGTGTATGTGGAAGCGGCCGAGGCGGAGCTTGGCAGTCCTGGTTCCAATGGTGCCGCCGATTCGGAAGTCGCTGCCGCTTATTCCGAGGGTGATACGGATGGGATCGAACCGGCGGGCCAGGCGGATCTGAGCGAGGACTCTGTTGGTGACGAAATCGTTGGCGAAGATGCGGCGCGGGATGCTTTTGAGGAAATCGATTTCGGCCGTGAGTTCCAGGACTATCTCGATCCTGGGTACAAAACCCAGGAGATGGAATACAAAGAAGACGCGCCGACGTTTGAACAGTTTCTAACCAAACCACCGTCGCTCGCCGACCATCTCGAATGGCAGCTGCACATGAGTCCTCAAGAAGGCGATGCGTGTGACGCGGCAGTTTTCGTGATTGGCAACCTTGATGCGGAAGGCAGACTCAGCACCACCAATGAAGAGATCGCGGCTATGGGTGGTTGGTCTGAGGAGACTGTCGAAAGGGCCCGCCAGGCGGTTATGCGCATGGACCCAGTGGGTTGTGGAGCGCGTGACGTCCGTGAATGCCTGCTCGTACAACTTGAAGTTCGGGGTGAAAGCGAACGTTTGTGCGTCCGACTAATAAGCGATCATCTTCCCGAACTGCAACAGCACAAGCTGCCGAATCTTTCCAAGCAACTGGGAATTGATATCGATACGCTGCTTGCTGAATTGCAGTTTATTCGCACCCTGGAACCTTATCCCGGTCGCCGCTACTCCGTCGAAGAGCCTATCCTGATTTCTCCCGAGATCTATATCGAAAAACTTGACGACGACGACGACGAATACGTGATTTATTTTGCCGACGACGGTAGTCCGCGCCTGCGGATTAGCCCGCAGTACCAGCACATGCTCAGCCAGCCGGGAGTCACTAACGAAACCAAGAGCTTTATCAGAGAGAAGGTGCGCTCAGCCGTCGATCTGTTACGCAACATTGAGCACCGACGGCAGACAATCTACAAGGTCGTGGAGTCGATTGTTCATCGCCAGCAGGAATTTTTGGATAAGGGTGTGCAGTTTATCAAGCCCATGATGTTGAAGGACATTGCCGAAGATATTGGCATGCATCTTTCGACTGTGTCTCGCGTGGTGAATCGTAAGTATGCTCATACGCCTCAAGGAGTAATCGAGCTGCGGCGTTTCTTCACCGAAGGTATGATGAACGAAGACGGCGAAGAGATCTCCACTCGAATAATTAAGTTAAAGATCAAGAAGCTTATCGAAGACGAAGATTCACATAATCCCATCACTGATGATCAGGTAGTAAAGATCCTGGCCAAAGATGGAATAAAGCTATCGCGCCGCACGGTCGCCAAATATCGCGACCAGATGCACATCCCCGGCTCGCGCGAGCGGCGCGCTGTGGTTTAGTGGCCCCGGCAGCGGCTTAAGGTTTCAGTTTTTCGTTAGCCCCATCCCCTGGTATCAGACAAGCCTTGAGTCTCGCAGACACACTATATTCAGAGCATCGAGGATGGAACTGAAGTTATGAGATTCGAGTACACGGGCCGCCACGTGGAGGTTACACCCGGCCTTCGCAAGCACGTGGAGAGCCATTTCAAAAAGTTGGCGCATATTTTTAACGACACGACCGCGTCGACGCATGTGATTATTGAAGTGGAGAAAACTCGTCACATCGCGGAAGTGATAGTGCACTGGCGCGATCATACACTGACAGCCAAAGATACCAATGCCGATATGTACATGGCGTTAACACGCGCCATCGCAAAGATCGAGAAGCAAGGTCTCAAACTCAAGAAGAAAATCATTGATCGCAAACAAGGTGGGCGGCCTACTGCAGCAGTGGCGCCCGAGCCGGATGGACAGCTTGAAGCCACACCACAGCCTCCAAGGATCATCGCGGCGCGGCGTTACTCAGTTAAGCCTATGACCGCAGAAGAGGCAGCGCTGCGGCTCTCCTCTGAAACCAACCAGTTTGTCGTTTTTCGAGATGCGGACACCGATCGGCTGGGTGTGCTCTACAAACGCAAGGATGGAAACTTCGGACTTATTGAACCCTAGTCTTCTAACCGCAGCTCGGTTGCCACGAGTCTGCTGAATAACATTCGATCGCGTGACGCGCAGCGACTCCAGGAGCCGGGGAAGGCCGCTATTGAAAGCCAAACTTGTTTCCGACCTGCGCAATCCGCGCCTGCTCTTACCGTTTAGTCCGCTCGCAAACTAAAACTCATTTGGTAGTAAACTGCTCCCGAGTCACCGTTTAGAGGTCTCCACCAAGCTATGGCGCGAAAAAAAAGTCCGCCTGTGGCCCAGACCGGCGAAGCTGCGCCCAATATCGTTATCATCACGGGCTTAAGCGGCTCGGGGATGTCAGCTGCCACAAATGCCTTTGAGGACCTGGGATATTTCTGCGTCGATAATCTCCCAATCACGATGCTGCCAACCTTCGCCCGTTTGGTTACGGGGAGCGAAGACAGAACGGGTATTAGCCGCGCCGCGCTGGTCATTGATATTCGGGAAGGTTCATTCCTTGCCGGCTTCGAAAAGCAACTTTCCGCGTTGCGCGCCACCGGTCTCGCGGTCTACGTTCTTTTTCTAGAGGCGTCTGACGAGATCCTGCAGCACCGTTTCAGCGAGACTCGTAGACCTCACCCTGCGGACAGCGGCCCAGGTTTACTCCGGGCGATACGTGGCGAGAGGAAAGCGATGTCACGCATACGCCCTTTCGCCGACCAGATCATCGATACGTCCGAACATACGGTTCATACACTCCGCAATCTGCTTCTCGAGCGGTTCAGCCCAGATCGCAAGGGTGGCGGGATGCGGGTGGAGGTTTTGAGCTTTGGTCACAAATACGGCAGCCCTGGAAATTTGGAGCTGCTCTTCGACGTCCGACATCTGCCGAATCCACACTTTGTGCCGGACCTTAAGCGTCTATCGGGCCAAGATCGCCGCGTGGTCAAGTATTTGCGATCGCAACCAGAGGTCGAGGAAACTCTACGTCGCTTCAGCGATTTGCTTGATTATCTGTTGCCGCTTTATAAGCGTGAAGGAAAGGCGTATGTGACAGTTGGAATCGGCTGCACGGGCGGACGTCATCGTTCGGTCATGGTCGGCAACGAACTTGCCGCGAGGCTGAGGCGAGCGGGCTTCGATGCTCATGCCATTCACCGCGACATCAAAGTAGGTAACCGGCGTCGGTGAAGAACAGGGCTCGCTGATGGATCCAAGTTAGTTGGGCCAATAATGAGGAGAGATGAGATGAGCACCAAGCCGGAACCAAGCGCTGTGCGGGACGATCAACGAAAAGTTGCGGGCGTGATTGTTACGCATGGCCACCTGGCAGGTGAACTCCTGGCGGCGGCGGAAATGATTATCGGCCCTATCTCTCACATCACCGCTGTTTCCATCGGCTGGCATGACGACGTGGATGCCGCGCGCGACGAAGTGCAGCGCGCCATCACCAGGGTTTCACAGGGTGCCGGAGTGTTGCTGATGACCGACATGTTTGGCGGCACACCGACGAACATCGCTTCGATGTTCCTTGAAGATGGCAAAGTGGAAGTAATCACCGGGATCAACCTACCGATGATTATCAAGCTCGGAAGCCAATCGGGACAAGGATCGTTGAAGGAAATTGCGCGCCGCGTTTGCGATCTCGGACGCCAGGGCATTTATGTGGCGGGTGACCTTCTCACACCTCAAAAGAGCGGAAAGGATTAGATGGTCGAACGCACGTTCACCGTAACCGGACAGCTCGGTCTGCACGCCAGAGCGGCAGCGAAGGTGGTGAGGGTGGCCAGCTGTTTTGAGAGTAGCTTGCGGCTCGAACGCAAGGAGGGGGGCCGCAGCGCCGATGCAAAGTCAATCCTGAGCGTGCTGATGCTGGCGGCAAGTTGCGGAACCGAGTTGCGGGCCGTCGCGGAAGGCCCCGACGAAGAAAAAGCGATAGACGAGTTGGGCCGCCTGTTCTCGGGAGGATTCGGAGAGGCTTCGCTTGTCGCGCGACCCGCGCTGACAGAGCGTCCCGAGATCCGATGGAAGGGTCTCGGAGTTTCTGAGGGGATTGCCATTGGCCGCGTGCTACGGATGCACAACGGCACGAAGTATGTATATCGTTCCCGCCTCGACATAGCCGATATAGACCGCGAACTGCAGCGTTTTCGCACCGGTCTGCGGCTAGCCCGGCGTCAATTAACAGAAGTCAGAGAGCGGGCCGCAAAGGATCTCGGCCAAGACCATGCCTACGTTTTTGACGCTCACCTGCTGTTGCTTGAAGACGAAAAACTAATCGGCGACGTTGAGAGACAGATATCGCAGCAACATGCCAACGCTGAGTGGGCTGTAAGAGTGGTGGGTGATCACCTCATTACTATGTATTCGGAGATCGAGGACAACTATCTGCGCGAACGCGAGTCTGACATTGAAGATGTGGTCCAGCGTTTGCTCGTGGCGTTGAGCGGCGAACGCAGGCCGCGGCGCAAGCTGTCGAAAGACGCGGTGATTGTGTCGCAAGATCTTCTTCCTTCAGCAGTGGCTGAGATGGACTTCGACTACGCCCGGGCAATTGCCACGGACACCGGCGGATGGACTTCCCACACCGCCATAATTGCGCGCGGCCTCGGCATCCCCGCGGTCGTGGGCCTGCGGGATTTTTTCCGCCGCGCCCGGACCGGGGATCAGATCGTGGTAGATTCGTTGGGTGGAGAAGTGATTCTTCATCCCTCGCCAATAACCCTTGAGCGATATCTATCGGAAGTTGGTAAACGTGCCTCAAGTCATTCAGTCGAGACGCCGCAGGCAGAAGATGATCCCCTGCGAACCTTGGATGGGCTGGAGATTCGGATGCGCGCTAATGTAGAAGTGCCTGCCGAATTTGCCGGCGTGCACAGATACGGCGCACGCGGCATCGGGCTATATCGATCTGAGTTTTTACTTTCCCGCTGCGGGGTCATGGTTTCGGAAGACGAACAGTATGCCGCGTATGCCGAGATTGCCAAACTCGCAGGTGATGACGGCGCGATTGTTCGGCTCTTTGACCTTGGTGGCGAAAATTCGGGCGATCTCATGGCTGAGCCGGAACGAAACCCTGCGCTGGGTCTGCGAGCGATACGCTTCGGATTGTTCCATAAAGAGATCATGCGCACTCAGGTGCGCGCGATCCTGCGGGCAGCGGCCGAGGGACGTCTCGACGTTGTGCTGCCAATGGTGGCGGACGTCGGCGATGTGAGGAGCGCCAGGGCGATGATTGAGGAAGAAAGTCTCCGGCTTGAAAAGCAGGGTCTGCGACGGGGCCACGTTGGCATCGGAGCGATGATCGAGGTTCCTTCGGCTGTTTTGACTGCTGATAAAATTGCGGGCAGCGCGGATTTTTTTGAACTGGGCACCAACGATCTGGTGCAATACACGCTTGCAGTCGATCGCACTAGCGATCACGTTGCCGGTTGGTTTCGAACCCTGCACCCCTCCGTATTGAGCAGCATCTACCTAAGCTTAAATGCCGCGAAGCAGGCGGGTATTCCAGCAATCGTTTGCGGAGAGATGGCCTCAACTCCAGCGTACGCAGCGTTGCTTGTAGGGTTGGGCGCTGTCGACTTAAGTATGACACCGGCTTCCATCCCCCGAGTGCGCCGGTCGCTTGCGGGTATTGATTCCCGAGACGCCAAGGCGATTGCCACCGAGTGCCTCGAGTGTGCGACCGCTGACGAAGTCGAACATCTTGTGCGAGAACGATTTCAGGCCCGTTGGGCCCATATTTTTCCGCTCGATAGCCTGCCGCAGGCCCGGGAAGAGAAGTGACGGGACCATAAAACGAACCCAATGAAAAAAACACCGATGTGCCTGGTTCACATCTTGATCGGCAAATCGATTTTCGAAACGCTGCTGGTTGTTGGTCTGGCCGTCTTCTTCTTTCTAGATGCCTTTCCTCGCTTTCACGGGTGGGGAGAAGCGACGCCCAGTGCGATCTCGGGATGGGTTGTCAACAATCGCGCTCCCTGGCACCGCGTTGAAGTTCACCTTTTCGTGGATGATAGGTTCGCCGGCCGTGCGGTGGCGAACCAATCTCGTACCGATGTTGTGGCCGCAGGCTGGTCAGAAGACGAGTGGCACGGATACACCATCCCGATTAGTTCCGTCGAATCTGGTACCCATGAAGCTCGTGTTTATGCGTTACACGAGAGCGGGCAAGGTGCTCGGAAGACGCTGCAACTGGTCGGCGATCCTATCCGTTTTGTGGTTTCTCAGGACGGCACGCTCGAACCGTTAGAGGCTAACATCAGTGAAACCAGCGCAACTGTTCGGGTGAAGAATATTGACTGAGAGTCAGAATTCTAAAGGCTTGTCACCAGGTATCACAGCGCAAGCGTTGGCGCTCTGGGAAGTGGCCGCGGTGATCACGTCTTGCCTGGTGGTGGAGTGGGCTGTGTTTCCCTTTGCCGGCGGACGGAGAATAGTAATCGCGATACCCATCCTGCTCGCTGTCAGTTTTATGATCTTGTCACACTACTATCGCGATGAGACCCTTCGGGCAATCGGCTTTCGTTGGGATAACTTTTTTGTTGCCTGCCGGATTCTGTTCCTGCCAACTCTATTCGCTATAGCGGTAATCCTTCTTGTTGGGTGGGGGTTGAGCAGTTCAGAGTTCACCGCTCGGACTCTAAGACCTCGGTTCTTGCTTCTGCCTCTCTGGGCGCTCTTCCAACAATACGCTCTCCAGGGCTTTATCGCTCGCCGAGTCCAGATCGGTGTGGGAGAGGGTTTTAGGACTACGCTGCTGGTCGCCTTGCTCTTTGGTCTGGTTCATCTGCCAAATCCTTTGCTCAGTCTCTTTACATTTGGAGGAGGAGTGATCTGGGCAAGTGCTTATCAGCGCGCACCTAACCTGTTCGCTGTAGCCGCTTCCCATACAATGGCCTCGCTGGCTTTGGCGCTCGCGCTTCCATCGAGTTCAATCAATAGTCTAAGGGTCGGGTTCAAGTATTTTGGTTAGCACGTCCGGCCCCGTTCTGCTCAGCAAAAGACAAAGCTGATCAAACGTGATGCTACGCCTAGATGAAGTCAGTACCACCTCGCGGTAGCTTATGGGACCGCAGCTTGACTGATTGGGTAATCGAGACCCACCCGCTACCACGGCTTGAGTAATTGGTAGCTAGAGCCCAGGCGTTTATCGCGATGGTACTGAAATCTGGTGCTATGAGTAACCGCAAGGCCCCGAGGTTAAAAAAACGCACTGTCAGTGCTATACCCGTTGAACACAGGTTTGTTATACTTTGTCAGCCTTGCATGAGAACAGGTCGGGCGGTCGCTGCTGGCGTTTCTCGGGTTGATTTCAGATTTGGGAATAAGACGCCAGGAGAGGAAAGTCCGAACACTAAAGGGCAGCGAGCCCGCTAACGGCGGGGCGTTCCAAGTCAATCTCAGATTGAAATTTCAGGTCTGAGATTTTGGAGCGACGACAAGTGCAACAGAGAACAGACCAGCCTGCTTGCAAGCACCGGTGGACACCGCTTCGGCGGTGTGGAGGCCGAAAAGCTGCGTCAGGTGATGGGTGAAACGGTGCGGCCCGCAAGGGCTTAATGTAAGAGCGCACCGGCGCGCGTGGCAACATGCGCGGCCAGGCAAACTCCTCGCAGTGCAAGACCAAATAGGGAGGCGTCAAAAAGGGCTGCCCGCCCGAAGCAGTAAAGCTGCTACGACCTCCGGGTAGGTCGCTCGATCCCGCTGGCAACAGTTGGACTAGATGAATGATCGCTACTCCGATCTCGGATTTGAGATTTCACATTGTGATCTCAGACCTAAAATCTGAGCTCTCAAATCTGAGATCGGAGCACAGAATTCGGCTTACAGACCTGTTCTTATTGCATAGGCTTAAACAAGCGTTCCAGTACTCCCACTTCTGCTTTTGAACCTGAAGGAGAGGCCGAGATGGCAAATCGTAAGGGCGTCTTCATTGGCGCGTACGTTCCAAATCATCTAAAGGAATCGCTCAGACGGCGCGCTGCCGCCGAGCATCGCACTCTCTCTCAAGAGATCACGCGCATACTGGAAGAAGCCGTGCACGGACGGGGCCTACCCGCGGGAAGTGTTGACCGGAGAAATAAAGAGACTACACCACGACGCCGCGCAACGGATCCCGCACCGAGACGCCGATCTATCGATGTGTCCTACGTGCCTTCCGCGAGCAAGGCCGGCGATGAGGACAGTTAGAAAGTCGGCCAGAGTACTCTTTACTGCCCAGAATCACGATCTCTGAAACTTGAAATGAACACCCGACTCAAGCTACGGTTTGCACTCTAGAAGAAGACACGATGTTGAAATATCTGATCATCGGGGCGCTGCTCGCCTTAGTCCTTCTGCTCATTTACTCGCGTCTCAGACCATACATTGAGTTGCTGCAAAAAGTTTCTTCTGCACTCACAGGCACGCTGGACACAGCTTCTCCTCCCGCGCGGCGCGCCGGTTCAATTAAAACCGAAAATAAACTCGTGCGGTGCGTAGTTTGTGGCACTTGGATACCAGCCCCGCGGGCCCTCGGCGCTGGCTCAAGGTTGTCAGAGTATTGTTCGGCGGAGTGCCTTGAGAAAGCTGGCACGGGAACGAAGAGAAAGCTTGTGGGTTAATCCAACCAACCTCACTCCTATAAACTATCGCTACTCTGCTTTCGCCGCTTCTTCGGGCAGGAGATTCCCAGCATCATGGATGGCCTGGTCCGTGTCTGTCACGTAAAGGATTATGGTGCCAACTACGAACAGAATTATCAGCGACAGCAGCGCCTGCCTGTAGGAATTCGTAGCGGCCACCACGGCCCCAAACAACAAAGGACCCAACCAGGAAGTGCCTCGCTCCGAGATTTCGTAAAGGCCGAAGAATGAGGCCTCGCGCCCTTTGGGAATCATGCGCGAGAAAAGTGACCGCGATAAGGCTTGCGAGCCACCGAGAACGATCGCGATTACTACTCCCACGGCCCAGGCGTCAGTCGTAGTCTTGAGCAATCCATATACGTAGATCACTACTCCAGACCATAAGACGAGGGAGACCAGAATCGCCCTCTTCGTCGTGATTGCGTAGGCGAGGCGTTCGAAGATCAGGGCGCCTAAGATGGCGACAAACTGCACCATCAAGAATATGCCCAATAGAAATGACTGGTCTGTTTCGAGGCCTCGTGCGATGAAGAGCTCCTGGGCCAGCAGGACCGAGGACATGCTGATCACTGTTTGGATGCCATCGTTATAAAAGAGATAGCCGATAAGATATCGCAGGGTGTGTCGCAGGCGTGCCAGTTCTCTGAAAGTACGGCGCAGTTCAGTAAAACCAACAGTCAGATAGGATTTTCCGGATGGCAGCGACTTTTCCGGGGGTCGCGAGTTCAGCCTGGCGAAGGCGACGAGCGCAAAACCGCCCCACCAGAGCCCCGCCGCAAGTAGGGAGAGACGAACTGCCATGAACGTGTTCAACCCAAACCGCTGCGCGTTGTTGACGAGGAGAAAACTCAAACCCAACAATAGCCCGCCACCGAGATAACCATACGCGAATCCCCGACTCGATACTTTGTCGCGCTGATCCTCGGTGGTGATGTCGTTGAGAAAGCTGTTGTAAAAAACCACCGCCGCCCCAAAACCGAGATTTGCAATTATAAACAATAGCCCGCCCAGCCAGTAGACTTGCTCGGTAACGAAAAACATCAGGCACGTAGCCGTGGCCCCGATATAACAGAAGACGACCATCATTTTCTTCTTGAGATTTGAATAGTCAGCGACGGACCCCAGGATGGGCAGGAGAAACACCTGCAGAAAGACAGCGACAGAAACGCAGGTTGGGAAAAAGGACTTTGCCGTTATCGTACCCAGCGGTCCCAAGTCGACAACCACTCCGTTCTCGCCCACGACGCGTTGAGTTAATTCCGTCAAGTAGGGCCCATAAAGAGCTCCCACGATCACTGTGGAAAAGGCGGAGTTGGCCCAGTCGTACATCTTCCAACCGAAGATCTCGCGGGGATTGTTTTTAGAATTAGCGGCGGTGTGTGACTTAGGTGGAGGAGCAGGTTGTCCCGAAGTCATCCTGAGGCTGTCGCTTTCTCCGTCAATCTCTCGACGATTGCGGGTGTGATATCAGCGAGACTCTTTATTCGACTGGCGATGCTATCACGGTTCGCGCCCCAGACAATGGTAGGCACTTCATTTAGCGTGTGGTTGCGCAAGCATAAGTCTTCGATGTTTCCGTGGTCGCTGGTGAGTATAACGGATGTGCGGGCCAAATCCACACGCGCCAGCAATTGCCGGATGAGCAGCGCCAGGTTTTGCAAAATAGTTCTAGCGGCCTCCATGTCCTGGGCGTGTCCGATCTTGTCGGTAATGAAATACTCATAGAGTGTGAAACGGCTCTCGCCCGCGATGGTAGCGAGCACCTCCGCGGCTTCAGTCGCCGTTCTTGAAGGTACATCTTCGCCCCGCTCGATGAGCACCCTGTTGGTGAAATCCTGATAGACGGCGCGACCGTTTCGCAAGTCATCCACAGTGCGGAATGGTAGTCCCGCCGCCTCCACGGCAGCCGTCGTCGCTGAGACCCACCGAGGCCGGTCCTCGAAAAAACGCTTGGTGTAAGCGTTGGCGAAAGTGATTGGGCCAACGCCGGCCTCCTTGAGTTTCAAGAAGAGAGAATGCTCGCGGATAATTTCCAACAAGGCTTTGTTGGGGAAACCCTGTTTGTGATAACCGAGCAGCGCCGGGGCGTTAACGCCGGTGAGGAGAGTAGTTTGGCCGGACGCGCTCTGGGGCCGGCCCTCAATCCCGAGGCAGGCATCCGTTCGCGCCAGAACTCCATGGAGCGTGACCGGCGCTTCATCCTTAAACACGGCCAGCGGCGCCGCATCTTGGAGGCCGTCAAAAGGATTAGAAATCCCACGCGAACCGATGCCCAGACCATCAATAAAAAAGAGAAGCACCGACATGCATTCTATGAATAGCACCGGCACGCGTCGCGTGCAAGGCTCCAGTAGGTGCTATTTGTCGGCCTGATCAATTTCTAAAACTGAACCACTTTGATCTGCCGCCACCCAGACTAATGCGGTGACTCTAGTCCCCACACGCGGAGTCTTCTGATTCCGGTCGGGTGCATGCCGTTGTTGGATTCCGAATGGGAGGAAGCTTTATCACTGACCATTACGGCCTTCGCTAAAGTAACGATCGATAACCACGATAAGGTTTCGCAGGTTTTCGTCTGTGCGAGACACGTTCTGGTCTGTGCGCGACTGAGCTTCATTGAGTCTGATCTGAGAATCGACCAGCGCATCAATCTTTGCATTTACGTCTTTGAACCCTTCAAGGGTCACGTTCGCAAGCCGAGCTACAACTTGTTCTGTTTGCACCTGAGTCGCTTGGAACTGAGTCTGGACTTCCCGCAGTTGTTGAATGTCGGAGGCAAACTGAGCCTGCTGCTCAACGATAAAAGCCATTTTCCTGTCGAACTCTTCGTTGCTCATGATGAGGATCTCCTATCCAATTTACTAAGTAGTTTAGGCCAAAGAGCGTCAGTAACCCAAGGAGCAATCCAACGCCGAATTCAGCGGCCGGGCGACACCTGCATCGTGCGGTAAGTTGTCGATGTGAGACACGCTGATTCCGGTCCGCTGCAAGCGCTTCGTTATGTTCGCCGTGATTCATCAGCAATTGCTTTTGCATAGAGCTGTATAGTTCTAGCGGTATCGTCCGTGAAATAGGTCTTGTTATCGCGACACGCACCAGCGATCTCCTGAACGAGATCACGAAAATCCCAAGCTGTATTCCCTCTCTATCTGCAACTTCTTTGGCTTCGGGCTGCCATCCCCAGGTCACGACAATTTTGGAATAATTCCCATCAACAAAACCGTATTTGCGTAGCTCAGCCTTGACCTCGGGCAGATCAAACTTCCGATGAATGAAGTACCCCAGGCTTCTTCGTTGACCCGCTTGCTTAACACGAATCTTCAAATCCTCAGGTGAAAAATCTTTAGTCGTGAGCTTAGAAAATGATCCGGAGATCGATACACCGGATTCAATATGATAACGCCTGAATTTCCTTGGGCGAGTAGTGTCAACCGCCAGAAGGTCAATTTCATACTGGCCTTTGCATTTCAGATTCGGGATAGTCAGCCACCCCTAACATAGCGGCAGTAGGACTCGACGACTTTCTCAGGAGTTCCATAAGACCTCGAAGAACGCTGGCCTTCAGCTGCGGCGCGCGATCAGCATCCGACCTGATGGAACAAGGTTAGTTGAGAAGCATGCTATCGCGCCGTGAGCTGCAAGGCTTTGTTGGGCGGCGCTTACCACGCAACCCGATAAATAGATCCCTTCACTTCCCAAACAATATTTCGATAGCTTCAGATGCGCTATTGTATTTGTTGATACCAGTCTTGCTCCACGTAACGTCATCGGTCTCTCTCGGCCAAGGCAATGATGGGGTCACCATTTTGGAAGGGCTATTCAAGGCAAAAGCCTTTGAATCTACAACCATCCATATCACATACCGTTCAACACCAGAATATCTGGTCTTTGGAACGTAGACAAAAATCCCATCACCTTTAGGATTCTTCTTCGCTCTTAAATCATTCGACGTAACGTCTATCTTATTGGACTCTATAGAGGCACTAACAAGCATAATCGCACTCGCTTCCTCTGAGGATTGTTGAGTGGACTCCGTGGCCACGCCAGGACTGGAAGCATTGAGATTGCTGTGGGATCGATTAGAGGGAGAATTATTAAGGTTTGACTGGATGCCACAACCGAGAAAGACTATGAGAATTCCAACGAGCAACGCACTCCTTTTAACCATTTCCAATCGTTGAGAGAATAATGAGGACAGGCGAGACATTCTGTAGATTCCTTGCTACATGGATTCGAGATACCGCGACGCCCAACGTGCAAGCTGAGCGGCCCGCCGCCACCGGCGCCCGGAAGAAGAAGCGACGAACCGGCGGGTCCGCTTGAGCGCCGGGTTGGGCGTCATGGCGGCAACGAATAGCCCTTGGATATTGCATCCTTGAGCACGGCAGTGACGAACGGAGTCTTCGCAAGCGAATACCGCTCTCGCGATTCAAGCGTAGTACCGTGATTCGCGGCGGCGAGTTCGCGTTTGAGATCGACATACTCAGAAGCAACTGCGGGATGGTCGCGCAAGTAATCTCGAAACGCGAGATGCCGGAACTCTAGTTCGGACCCTACAGTACAAATATGGATATGGTGCGTACTGGGCCAGGTAGCCGGTTTCTGGAACAACGGATAGACCAGATCGACCTCGCCGAGCGGAACATGAGTGTAGCCAATGTGATCGAGCAGTTGGAAGTAGACGGATAGTGGCTCCAATGTCGCGGCGGAAATCTGAATATCGATGACCGGCTTGGCAGCCAGGCCAGGCACTGCCGTAGAACCCACATGCTCCACGCGAAGCGCGAGCGCGCCCAGCGTTTCCCGGATACTCGCGGCCTCGATACTAAACAAGACAGGCCAAGAGATATCGTACGGAAAGATTGTGATCATCGCGACGCGCGCTTTGGTGACGCCCAACGCTGGCCTTCAGCTGCGGCGCGCGATCAGCATCCGAGCTGAAGGGAATAGGTTACTTGAGAAGCATGCTATCGCGCCGTCAGCTGCAAGGCTTTGTTAGGTGCGGCGTCAGGGTAAAATGCCGTGTCAATCTTCATCAGGTTCAAACTCGACAATATAGCCTTTCCCAGCCGGCGACATTATAAAGTGCTCGTCGGTTTCATAAACAGCAAAGTAGAGCCGCTTTTTCTTTTCGTAGGTTCCATAAAGGAAGCAGACAAGTGGGGCTGTCGTATTTTTCACGAAAGCGGGTCTGAACCCTCCTCTCTTTTGACCATTAAAAATCACTATCGTGATGTCATGTCGGTATCTATGGGTTTCAGCAATCTCCGAACCTGCATCCTCAGACGGCGGACCCTCTTTCGCCAATATCATGACAAAATCTTGAATACCATCACGATTAAAATCGCCTGTTCGATAATATGGAGTTAAGCGTGCACCGAAGTTCTTACGCATATCCTTCAAAATTTCCTTGTCCATCTCTCGCTCGGACAAGAACTGTAACTCCGAGTGTTTCGTTAAGAACTCTTGTAACGCTGATGCGTGTGTGGAAGGTAATTCAGAGACGGACTTTTGTGCCGCGACAAAAAGCGGCGTCAACAGCAAACACGCGAAGGTCAGAGGAATCTTCTTAACCATCGCGATCGCTTTCGGCATCCGTCTGCGGCGGCAGTTTTGGCGGCCATCTCAAAATATACTTAGCATCCATCAAATTTATCGCCCACTTGGCGCTCATCTGCATCTTTTCCGTTTCTTCCATCGGTTGGAGATGAATATCTAGGGGAACAGCGCAGGCGATTGTCCAAGCGATAAACTCACGAACGTAACCAATCAAATGGCCGAGTTGAATTTCCATAAGATCCGATACATGCATCGGAACTCCGTCAACATCAGCTAGCGGTGGCGTGATTTCCTTCTTCTCAGAATCCCAACTGAAACCGAAGTGAATGTAGGGCCTCTTATGTGTGAGCGTATCCCTGACAGCAATCATTGAGCGC
>Ga0136617_10000580_pt1 | contig 31119 bp, 32 predicted proteins | sample AntDrymUQ3222106_2_FD_129672 | JGI IMG/M metagenome (GOLD analysis project Ga0136617, IMG submission 129672) | Polar desert sand microbial communities from Dry Valleys, Antarctica - metaG UQ322 (21.06) | ecosystem: Environmental > Terrestrial > Soil > Desert | place: Antarctica: Dry Valley... | reverse complement strand
CGGCTGGAGGCGAACATCTTGCAGGTCAATCATCACGCCACGGTGATGCGCGTCAGCGCGAAGACCGGCGACGGTGTCGATGCGTTTCGCGCCTGGCTGCAGGCACTCCCGGCACGAGCAGGCGCCGCGGTATGAGATTGCGGTAACGGCGCCCGCGACGGGCGTTCAGCGGGGACTCGAGGGGAGGTCATGCACGCAGCACAGCCCGTGAGCAGGCGCCAGCGGACCGGGGGCAGCGCCGGTTCGGGTCTTGGAGCCTCCACCTCCCCGCCCGCCCGTGCACCAGAGGAGTCCCCATGACCGAATCAGCCGACGCCGTCGCCGTGCCGTGGGAGCGCTGGGTCGATCGCTGGGACGCCCAGCAGGCGGCCTACATCGAGGACCGCGAACGCCGCTTCGACGTGATGCTCTCCTGGGTGCAGATACTCGTCGGCGAGGAGATCGTCGTGCTCGACCTCGCCGCCGGCCCCGGCGCCGTCAGCGACCGTGTACTGCGCCGCTTCCCCCGCGCGCGGAGCGTCGCCGTCGACATCGATCCGGTGCTGCTCGCCCTCGGCGACGGCGCTTACGGAACCCGCGACGGCCGCCTGCGCTGGGTGCGAGCCGACCTTCGCCACCCCGATTGGGTGGCGGCGGTCGGGCCGATCGCTTCGACGCGGTCTTGTCGACGACCGCGCTGCATTGGCTGAGCCCGGCTCAGCTCGCCGCGGTCTACCGGCATGCGTATGAGCTCCTGCGGCCCGGCGGCGTGCTCGTCAACGGGGATTACCTGCCCCTGCCGAATTCGCTGCCGCGCGTGCGTGCTGCCGCCAAGGAGCTCGATAGGCGCCGTCAGGCCGTCGCGGTCACCCGCGGCGCCGACGTCTGGGACACCTGGTGCGAAGAGCTGCGTGCCGAGCCTCGCTACACGACGCCTTCGCCGAGCGCGCGCGGATCTTCCCGCCGGGCGAGCGCACGTGGACCGCACCGGGGCTCGCGTTCCACGAGGCCGCCTTGGTCGAGGCTGGCGTTGCGGAGGTCGGCATCGTCTGGCAGGACCTCGAGGAGCGCGTCCTCGTGGCCCTGACCACGGGGCACGGTGCTCAACCGCCACTGCATCGCGGCTGAGCGCCAGGCCATGAGACATGCTGCGGGCCCATGCGCCCCGAGCTCGCGCCTACGCAGCCGCGTCTACATGCGCTCCTGATGACGCCGTGCCAGCGAACCGAGCGGTCCGGCCGGCTGCTCGCTCAGCGTCGCGAGCTCGCGACGCGCGGCGAGTTGCGTCGTGATCGAGCTCCAGCGCCCGAGCCGGTTGCGCACGGTTGCCGACGACGGCAGCTCGGCGCGGCCGGCGGCGTGGCGCTCGTAGGCGAGGACCGTCGGGATCTCGCCAAGCTCGTCGATGGCGCAGCGCAGCGCCGCCCAGCAGGCCTCCTCGGTCCAACGCCGCTTGCGCACGCGGACCGGTGCCGCGATCGGCTCCATGCCCGCCGCGCGCAGCGCGTGCGCCCAGCCGCCCATCCGGTTCAGCACGGTCGGCAGGCTCGGGAAGTCGAGCTCGCGGGCGTGCGCCGCGTATTCCTTGGCGCTCGGAACGCAGCCGACGCGAGCGGCGACGGAGGTGAGCGCGTGGACGATGTCGCGGTCGGAGTACAGCTTGGCGCCGCGCGACCCCGCCATGCTCGCCCTTCGCGCGGCGCGGTCGACGTCGGTTGCGAAGCGCTCGATCGTGCTGCGGCAGGCGGCGGCCTGCAGGCCGAGCGCGCTGGCCGCGCTGCGCGGCGGCTCGCCGGCGCGCCAGCGCGCGAGCAGCTCGTCGACGCGGGCCTCGGCCCGCCTCTCCGCGCGGCGCCGCCGGGCCCCGGCCATGTCCTGCGGATCGGGTGCGCCGTGGGCGCGCAGAATCTGGCGCACGCGCTCGCGCGAGACTCCGTAGCGCCGCGCGATCTCGTCGAGGCTCCAGCCGTGTTCGCGCAGGGCCTGCATCTGGCGGACGCGCTGCAGCGATCCCGGCGCCGGGTCATCGCATTCGCGCGCGGTGGGATCGACGAGTGCGCGGAGGACCGGCGCGGGTGAAGGATGGGCCGGCGAGGTCGTCGGCCTTCGACGCAAACCAACCTGCTGCATACCGCAACCTTATCGCAACAGCTGATAGATCGCAGATCTGTACGTGGCGACGGGGTGGCGAAGCGGGTTCGCCGCTGCGCTGCGCTGCGAGCTCATGCACGAGGGCAGCGGCGTGCGCGTCACGAGCGTCCATCTGCCCGGGCTGAACACGACGCAGTTCGGCTGGTCAAGACGACGCTGCGGCGCCATCCGCGGCCCGTCGCGCCGGTCTGTCAGCCCGAGCTCGCCGCCGACGCGATCGTGTGGGCGAGCGAACACCCGCGCCGGGAGTACTTCGTCGCCGGCTCGACCGTCGCGACGATCGTCGGCAACCGGCTCGCCCCGCACGTCGCCGACCGCTACCTCGCCCCGCACGGCCGTCGACGGGCAGCAGACCGACATCCCGATCGAGCCCGTCCGCCCCGACTACCTCGACGAGCCGCTGCCTGGAGACCGCGGCTCGCGCGCGACTGGCGCTCGGCGGGCACTACCAGCAGGAGGTCGATCTGCTCTCGCTGCTCAAGGACGTCGCGGGCGACGACGTCCACATGGCCACCGAGCCCGGCCAGGTCCGCCACCTGATCGATCGGGCGATGCGCATCGCGCAGGCCGCCCGGACGGTGACCTGCGTGATCGTGCCCAACGACCTGCAGGAGCTGCCCGCGGAGTCCCCGCCGCACGAACACGGCACGCGGAGTTCGTGCCCGAGGAGGGACAGGCGCGCGGCGTGCAGATCGACATCGACGGGCGCATACTCGGCATCGCTATCCGATCGAGGTCGGGCTCGTCGGCGACTCCGTGCAGACGCTGCGCGCGCTCACGCCGCTGCTGACGCGCAAGGATGATCGCTCATGGCGCGAGGTAATCGCCGCGAAGTTCGCCCATCCCGATCGGCCCGTGATCGCGCTCGTCGGTGACGGGGCGATGCAGATGAACGGCCTCAACGAGCTGATCACGATCGCGAAGTACCGCGAGTGCTGGAGTGACCAGTGCCTGATCGTGCTCGTGCTCAACAACCGCGATCTCAATCAGGTGACGTGGGAGCAGCGGGCGATGACGGGCGTGCCGAAGGTCGAGGCAGCGCCAGGTGCTGCCGGACTTCCCGTATGCCCGGTACGCGGAGATGATCGGGCTGCGCGGCATCCGCGTCGACGATCCCGACGACCTCGGCTCGGCATGGGATCAGGCATTGAGCGCCGACCGACCGGTCGTGTTCGTGTTCGAGGCCGTGACCGACCCCGAGGTCCCACCGCTGCCGCCGCATATCACGCTCGAGCAGGCCAAGGCCCTTGCCGGTGCGATCGCCGGCGGAGACCGCGGCGCGCGCGACATCGTCCGCCAGTCGCTGAGTCAGAAGGTGCGCAAATTCCTGCCCGGGCGATGACGCCGGGCGGACCGCGGTACGACGAGGTCGCAAGGACAGCGAGCCCGAAGCGACTTCATGGGAGGGCGTCGTGCGCAAACCGGCGGGTGGCAGACCGTCAGCGGCGGCGATTGCGTCGACGATCCGTACCCCCTCCTGATCAGCTGGTCGCCTGTAGCTCGCCTCATTGGGTGCCGGCGAGGATGCTCATCTGCTGGATGGACTGGCGAACGAGCCGGGAGATCTGCATCTGGCTGACGCCGACGATCGCGCCGATCTCAGCCTGTGTCATGTCCTCGACAAAGCGCATCTGCAGGATCGCGCGATCGCGCGGGCTGAGGTGGCGTTGCAGGCTCTCGAGCAGGACGCGTCGCTCGGCGAGCGCGTAGCCGCTGTCGACGCTGCCGAGCTGATCGGCGAGCGTGGCGTCGTCCTCGCTGTGAGTGGTTGGTTGGTCGAGCGACACGGCGTGCGCGGCGCGACGGGCGTGGAGCGCGTCGAGGACATCCTCTTCGGTGAGGTCATCCAAGCGCTCGGCGAGCTCGGGTACGGTCGGGGCACGATTATGGTCGCTGGTGAATTGCTTGATCACCCCTTCGACGCGCAGCACGCGTTCCTGTAGGCCGCGCGGGGGACGCACCGCCCAGCCGCGGTCGCGGAAGTAGCGCTTGAGTTCGCCGACGATCGTCGGGACCGCGAAGGACGAGAACGCCAGGCCGCGAGAGGGGTCGAAGCGGTCTACGGCGTTGATGAGCCCGATCGCGGCGACCTGCGTGAGGTCATCGAACATCTGCGGGTTCTGGCTGTAGCGGCGCGCGAGCTTGTGAGCCAGGGGCATGAACCGTAGGACGAGCTCGTCGCGGTGTCGCCGCTCATGGCTGCGGTGATAGCGCTCGAAGAGCTTCTCGTCGGCGCGACGACGCGCCAGGTCAAGCGATGTCGTCTGTATCCGCGGCGTTGGTTGACCATGCCCGATCGGCGCGACGCGCACGACATCGCGCTCGGCGTCGACGCGCACGACATCGCGCTCGGCGTGAACGTCGGCCCGAACTGCTGGGTGGTCGGCTTGCGGCGACGCGGTACTGGTTCGCATGGACGACATCTCCTCTCTTCGACACACTCGGGGTTGTGTGATGAGGGTGTCCGAGTGCTCCTGTCCCAAGAGCATCGGCCGCCGCCGACTCTGCGGTCTGCCATCGCCTCTCCCAGGGATCGACGAGGACCGTCCTTCAGCACAACTTACCGCACGTCTTGCGCTGCGAAACCCGGACCAGGTCGCGGCAGACGCAGATGACGCATCCGCGGTCCTCAGCTGCTCCCACAGCGAAGGGAAGGCGATCGGCGATTCAGCGATCTCTCCGTCAGGGCGTGCGGCTGATGAGCCGGGCGATCGCGGTTCGCGCGCGCGAGAAGACCGCGGGGTCGCGGCTCAGGCGAAAGCGCTGATTGCTCGTCGTGAGCAGTGCGTGCAGTTCGAAGGCGAGTTGGCCGGGATCGGTGGTGGCGGGCAGCGTGTCGTCGCCGAGGGCGCGTGTCACGGCGTGCTCGAGAGCTGCGACCTGGCGTTCGATCGCGGCCGCGATCGCGTCGTGGACGGGCCCGGCCCGGTTGGCGAACTCCATGCCGATCGTGACGAACAAACAGCCGCCGGGGAAGACCTCGCGCTCGTAGTAGGAGATCCAGCGCGAGACGAGGGGTTGGACCGTGTCGTGATCGGGTTGGAGCACGTGCTCGTCGAAGACCTGCCAGGCGCAGTCGATCGTCGCCAGCTGCAGATCCTGCTTGGAGGTGAAGTACGCGTACAGCCCGCTCTTGCTCATCTCCATCTCTGCGGCAAGGCGGCCGATCGAGACTTGGTCAAGTCCGTCGATCGATGCGAGCTCGCCCGCGCGCCTCAGGATTGACCCGCGCTGTCGGCGGCCGGCGACCCGGGGGGCGCGGACAGTTGCTGGGATTGCGTTCCCGGCCACGGACGAAGCGTATTGCGAGCAGCTGCGGACTACCACCGATGTGCACGAACGGTCGTGCTAACTTCGGGCGATCATGCAGTCCTGGGAGTCCGGCGAGCAGCAGCACCATGCAGAACTTGACGATGCCGGGACCGATGCGCTCAATCTGTACCTGCGCGACATTCGCGCTATCGCGCTGCTTCGCCCCGGCGAGGAGATCGCGCTCGCGCATGCTGTCCGGCGCGGCGATCTGCGCGCCAAGCAACGCATGATCGAGGCGAATCTGCGGCTGGTCGTCTCGATCGCCAAGCGCTACCGCGGACAGGGCCTGGGGCTGCTCGACCTTATTCAGGAGGGAACGCTCGGCCTGATCCGCGCGGTCGAGAAGTTCGACCCCGATCGCGGCTTTCGCTTCTCGACGTACGCCACGTGGTGGATCCGCCAGGCGATCTCGCGCGCGCTTGCCGACAAGTCGCGCATGATTCGCCTGCCCGTCAACCTTGTCGGGAAGCTCAACGCCGTCCGGGCCGCCGAGCGCCGGTTCCTCAGCGAAGCGGGCGACGAGGAGCCGACGGCCGACGACATCGCTGCGGTGACCGGCCTGAAGGCCGAGCAGGTCCTCGCGCTGCGCAGATGGGCGCAGCCACCGGTCTCACTCGAGCAGCCCGTCGGCGACGCCGGCGCGTCGCTGGGCGAGCTCATCGCCGATGAGCGAACGCCCTCGCCGGCCCTGTGCGCCGCGGCGAGCGGCTACGCCGACGCCGTTCGCCGTCTCCTCACAGCACTCAACGAACGCGAACGGCGCGTGCTCGAGCTGCGCTATGGCCTCGGCGACGAGGCGCCCTGCACAGCGACCGAGGTCGGCCGCCGGTTCAACGTCACACGCGAGCGCATCCGGCAGATCGAATCGCACTCGCTGTCAAAGCTCGAACGCCTCGACGCCACGCATCAGCTCAAGGCATCGCTCTGACCGCCACCTTCATCTTCCGGGCGCGTACCCAGGCTTCCAGCCGGCCCAGCGCTCGGCGATCCTTCCATCGGCGATTCGGAAGATCACGATGGCCGCCAGCTCGACTGGCCGGCCGCTCGGTGGCCGGCCGAGCAGCGGGCCGGTGTTCGTGCCCCGTAGCGTCCACCGGATCGTGACCCTGTCTCCTTCGGCCAGCAGGTCATCGATCGTGAACCGCAGGTCCGGGTGAGCGCCGTGCATCGTGGACACGACGTATTCGGCGCCTTCCGCGCCGGCCGGCTGACCTGGCAACGGATCGTGGTCGAGGAAGTCCGAGACCACGAGGTCGCGCATGGCGGTCGGGTCCCCCGCGGGGATCACCTCCTCGAAGACGCGGCGGATCAGGGCCTTGTTGGCGTCGAGCGTCATTGCGGTTTCTCCTGTCTCGTCGTCGTCGGTGCCGATCTGCTCGCGGATCGGGTGCGGTCCGCGGATCGCCGCGCTCGTCGGCGCAGACCAGGTCTTCCGGCTCATCGGACGGCTTGCAGTGCCGCGGGCGCGAACAGGCGCGCGTGATCGCGCGCGAATGAGGCAAAGGCGCGTGGGGGCCTGCCGGCCAGCGACTCGACCGTCGCCGTCACCTGCTCGGCCACGCCTTGGCGCGCCATCGCGAAGGCCTTCACGACGTGCTCCGCGACGAAGTCGGGCAGACCCGCCTGGATCAGTCCCCGCTTCGCGTCCTCGTCGCGAACGTCGGTGAACTCGACCGCGCGGCCGGTCGCCGCGGAGAGCTCGGCCGCGCCTGAACATAGGTGATCGCCTCGGGGCCCGTGAGGACGTACGCGCGCCCGTCGTGGCCCGGGGTCGACAGCACGGCGGCCGCGGCCGCACCGACGTCGCGGGGATCGATCATCGCGATCCTCGTCTCCCCCGCGGGGGCGTACAGCCGACCCTCGGCCGCGACCTGCTCGGCAGCGGCGAGCACGTTCGTCATGTAGAAGCTGGACCGCAAGATCACGCCGGGGACCTCGGACGCCATCGGGTGGCGCTCGACCCGGTCGTGCCAATCCCAGAACGCGACCGGACACCCGAGCGCGGCTCCCACGGCCGAGAGCTTCACGATCCGCCGCACGCCTGCCGCCGCCGCCGCGTCGATCGCGCTCGTCTCCCACGCGACCCGGCGCGGATCATCCGCGCACGAGAGGACGACGTCGTCTACGCCCTCGAGCGCGGCGCGCACCGACCGCGGGTCGGCGAAGTCGCCAACCGCGAGCTCGACTTCGTCGCCGAGCTTCTCCGCGGCCTGCTGCGGATCGCGCACGAAGGCCCGCACGCGCGCGCCCCGTTCTCTGACTGCTCGTACGACCTCGGACCCCGCAATTCCCGTCGCTCCCATGACCAGGATCATCGCTCGCTCCTTTCATCCGCTCGGGACAGGCAAACTATGAGAGATAGTTTATGGCTATGTTCCGCAGCTCTGTCAAGAGATCTCATCCCACCGGGAACTGGAGGCCGGCCAGGCTCAGCCAGGTGACGGGGTCCGTCACGTCGCCCACCCGCAGTGCGACGCGGCCGCTGTCGTGGATGTCGATGCGCTCGACCCTGTGGGTGCCGCCGTCGCCCGCGACCAGAACGCCGAACACGAGCGCCGTGCCTGGGAGGGGGCGGTAGCCCGGCGGCAGCGTGAACATCACCTCGCCGTCGACCGGGTCCTCGCCCTGCTTGTCGATCAGCCCGCGCAGGTGGACGACGTCTGCGATCTTGCGCACCGCAGCCCGACCGAAGGCGGTCCCAGCGCCGGCGTACGCCTGCCAGTCGTCGGAGTAGGCGAGGGGCGCCCAGGCGACGCCTGCGGGCGCGCGATCGGTCCATGCGATCGTGTTCCCGCCGCCGTCCTTGAAGCCGCTCGTCGTGCCTGCCAGCCGGCAGTCGCCCAGCTGCACCTTCGCGTTCGAGGCTTCGATGCCGTAGGCGGGAGACAGCGTACCGCCCCCACCGTCGTCACCCCCGGTCGCGGTCACCAGGCCGTTGATCACGAGCTGGCTGGCGCTGACGATCCGCACTCCGGTCCGGCCTGCGCCGTTGCTGCCGTCGCGGTTGGCGTAGCAGTGACTCAAGACGAGGGGGCGGTCGATCGCGCCGACATCGATGTACCAGCCCGCGTTGCCGTTGCGGTCGGTGACGCAGCCTTCGTAGGTGACCTTGTCGCCGTCCAACGCGACGAAGCCTGCGCTCGCGCACCACTCCGCTCGGCAGGACACGTGCTGGATGCTGCCCGTCTGACGGTGCGTGACGAAGCCGTCGTTGAGGTGGTGCGCGACGCAGGCGTGCAGCTGGTGGTCGTAGGAGCGGCTCGCGAACCACCATCCGTTGCCGCTGGGGGCTATCACGTCCTGCCAGGCGTGGCAGTTGAAGAAGGTCAGCTCCTGCTGTGGCGTGGTGTCAAGGCCCTCCGAGCGAAACCCGTAGGTCGTCACCTTGAACACCTCGACGTCGCGGATCGTCCAGTCCGCGCTCTTGCCCCGCCAGACGATCCCGGCCGAGGCGACGCCCGCGCCGTCGAGGCACAGGCCCTCGATCGAGCCGCCCTCCGGGTCGGTCGCGTGCCCGGTCAGGCTCTTGTCGAGCACCTCGATCATCCCGGTGCCCGTGAACGCGGCCAGCGCCTTGATGCAGCTCGGTCGGTGGTTCGGCGGGAAGTAGCTCGGCGTGTGGTCGCCCACGAGGTGCGTCGCCCGACGCAGCCGCAGTGGGCCGCCGATCGCCCAGCCGTCCGGCGTCGGTGGGACGTAGATCGGCCTGCCCTCCGCGTCGTCGATGGCAGCCTGGATAGCGGCGCGGTCGTCGGTGACGCCGTCCCCCGCAGCGCCGAACGCCCTGATGTCGACCACCTGCGCCATGGGCGGGGCAGGGCCGGGATCGCCGGGCGCTCCAGGCACACCGTTCACATCGCGACCCAAGCGTTGGCGTCGTCATCGAACGCCAGGATGCACCGATCGCCGGGCTGCGAAAGCGCCGCCGCAGCGGTCGGCGCAGTTCTCGGTTGGCGCTCCCGTGAGCTCGGAGAGTCGGTCATCAGGGTGCCTCGGCTGGCTTTCGGTATCCGCGCTGCGTGCCGCTCGACCTGGGCAACGGCGAACCTTAGTGAGCCGTCCACTAGAGCGCCTCGGCGCTCACCGCGGCGGTCGTGGTCGCCAACGTCGCGCTCCGCGCTCTCGTCGTCGCCGCCGTCCCTCGAGTGGGGTCGCGCACCCCTGCGGCGCAAGCGCGGCCGGCATAGGCGGGTTGCATGGGTGTCGCGGTCGACTCGATGCGGCGCCACCACCCGCGAGGTACGATCGACCGCGATGCCCGACCGCCTCTACTTCACTGACTCCGACGAGGCCAACACGCTCATCGCGACGAACCCGATGGCGCTGCTCGTCGGCTTTGTGCTCGACCAGCAGGTGAGCGTGCAGAAGGCGTTCGCCGGGCCGCTCGCGCTGCGCGAGCGGCTCGGGTCGCTCGACGCCGGCACGCTGGCCGCGGCCGAGCTCGAGCCCGTGTTTCGCATGCGGCCGGCGATCCATCGCTTCCCGGGTGCGATGGCCCAGCGCGTGCACGATCTCGCCGTGCACCTACTCGAGCACTACGACGGCGACGCCGCGCGCGTCTGGACCGGCGCGGCCGACGCCGACGCGCTGCGCGTGAACCTCAAGGCCCTGCCGGGCTTCGGCGAGATGAAGATCAAGGCGCTCGGCGGCGTTCTCGCCAAGCGCTTCGACGTCGACGCCGCCCGCGAGCTCGTGCCCTGGCATCCGACGCTCGGCGACGTCGACTCTCCGCAGGCGCTGGCCGACTACCAGGCGGCCAAGCGCGTCCACAAGAAGGAGTGGTCGAAGGCCAAGGCCTAGTGGGTCGTCCACAAACGTTGCACCCGAAAACGTTCCTGGACGACCCACTAGCTAGCCGCCTGGGTGGGTGTCCACAGACGCTCCCGGACATCCGCTCACAAAACTAGACCATCGATGTGGTCCCTGGCTCCCAGGCGAGCGTACGCTCGCGTTCGCTCAAGCAACGGAACCTGGGGGACGCATCATGGGCGCGCGCCGCGCTGCACTCGTCGTATCGGCTGTACTGGTCGTCCTCGCGGCGCCCGCCGCTGCCACAGCACACACGACGGCCGAGGGGCACAAGCAGGACGACAGCGTCGCGCCGAAGACGCCGCAGCAGGAGCTCGCGCTCACGCGCGAGACGCAGGCCACGACGGCTGCCGACGCACGGGCCGCGGTCGCCGCCGTCGCCGGCGCCGAAGGCGAGGTCGGCTCGTGGTCGGCGCCCGTCGACTGGCCCGTCGTCGGCGTGCACGTCGCGCTGCTGCCCAACGGCAAGGTGCTCGCCTACGACTCCGTCGGCGACCAGGCGACCGAGACCTATCCCGTCCACGATCACACGCGCGCGACCGTCTGGGACCCGGCGACCGGCGCGCACACCGACGTCCGGGTCAACACCACCTTCAACATCTTCTGTAGCGGCCTCGCGCACCTGCTCGACGGCTCGGTCTTCACCGCCGGCGGCAACAAGGACTCGCAGCTCAACGGGATCGCCCAGACGCACGTCTTCAACCCGTCGAGCAACACGTGGACGACCGGGCAGAACATGGCCTACGAGCGCTGGTACCCGAGCGTGACCGCCCTGCCCAACGGCGAGATGCTCATCACCGAGGGCGGCCCCGACACGCCCGAGGTCCGCCGCACGGACGGCACCCTGCGCGCGCTCACGGGCGCGGTCCGCAACCTGCCGCTGTACCCGTGGCTCGACATCGCGCCCGACGGCCGCGCTTTCTACTCCGGCCCCGACCAGACGATGCGCACGATCAACCCCAGCGGTAACGGCGCGTGGCAGAACTTCACCCAGCGCGACACGATCAACCGCGACTACGGCGGCCATGCGATGTACGACGTCGGCAAGATCCTCGTCGCGGGCGGCGGGCCATCGTCGAAGGATGCCCGCACGATCAACCTCAACGGTGCGACGCCGGCGGTCGCCGCGACCGCGCCGATGGCCTTCGGCCGCCGCCAGAACAACCTCACCCTGCTCGCCGACGGCACCGCGCTCGCGACCGGAGGCAACTCGTCCGGCGCAGGCCTCGTCGACCTCGACAACGGCGTCTACGCCGCCGAGCTCTGGAACCCCGCGACCGGGCAGTGGAAGACGCTCGCCGCGCAGCAGGTCACGCGCCAGTACCACTCGACCGCGCTGCTGCTGCCCGACGGGCGCGTGCTGTCCTCCGGCGGCGGGATCTGCGGCACGTGCGACCAGGTCCGCTACCTCGCCAAGAACGCCGAGATCTTCACGCCCCCCTACCTCTACAAGAAGGACGGCTCGGGCGCGCTCGCGCCGCGGCCGACGATCACGGCCGCGCCGGCGATCGTCGACTACGGCACCGCGTTCACGATCCAGACGCCCGACGCGATCTCCAAGGTCGCGCTCATCCGCCTCGGGGCGGTCACGCACTCGGTCGACATGGACCAGCGCTACGTGCCGCTGTCCTTCGCTCCGGGCGCCGGCGCGGTGACGGCGACCGGCCCGCTGAACGCGAACGTCGCCCCGCCGGGCCCCTACATGCTCGTCGTCGTCGATGGCGCCGGCGTGCCATCGGTCGCAAAGATGGTGACCGTGCCGCCGGCGAACGCGGCTCCCGCCGTGAGCATCACGCAGCCCGCTGCCGGTGCCCCGTTCTACGCGCCCGCGAGCGTGAACATCGCGGCGAACGCGTCCGACGACGGGACCGTCGCGAAGGTCGAGTTCTTCAACGACGCGACGAAGCTCGGCGAGGACGCGACCGCGCCCTACGCGTACGCCTGGACGGGCGTCGGCCAGGGCACGTACACGGTCACAGCACGGGCGACCGACAACGCTGGTAAGACCGCGACGAGCGCCCCGCTCACCGTGACCGTCAGGGCACCGAACACGGCCCCCGCGGTGAGCATCACGTCGCCCGCCAACGGCACCGTCTTCGGGTTCTGGGCGACCGTCACGATCAACGCGGCGGCGAGCGACAGCGGCGGCACCGTGAGCAAGGTCGAGTTCTTCCGCGCCGGCGGCGCGACGAAGCTCGGCGAGGACGTGACGGCGCCGTACTCGTACTCCTGGCAGAGGGCCTCGTCGGGGACGCACAGCCTGCGCGCGAAGGCGACCGACAACGCCGGCGCGCAGACGACGAGTGCGCCGGTGTCGATCAGGGTGAAGGGCCTGTTCGGGTGACGCGGAGGCGTCGATCGCCGGCGGCTGACTGACCGCGCCGCGAGCGGCTAGGACTGTTCGGCACCGACGGATCACGGGTCCGTCATCCGGCGGGCTTGTACGCGAGCTGGCACGAACGGATTCGACACCCTGTCCAACCACGCGCCGCGCATCTTGCGCACGCTGTCCATACCGATCGCGGGCGCCTCACCGGACCATGACTGCAATCCCGAGTGGCGCGCCGCGCCGCCCGATCCGATCCGACCGGAAGGAGAGCGCACATGGCGGTGGAGCCGAAGCTCAGCGATCAGGAGATCGCGAGCCTGATGGAGATCCCCCATCCCTCGAAGGGGCTGGGAGAGTCGATCTACGGAGCCACGAAGGTCTTTCCGGACTACCAGGCCGAGCCCGGCGAGACGTATCTCGGCATGGTGCACGGCATCGTCCACGAGTCGTCGGTGAGCTTCGTCGCCGTCCTGCTCGCGATCCGCGCGCAGCGCAAGGGCTTTGACTCGGCGCTGTACTTCTTCGGCATCGGCGCGCTGAACTGCCTGGCGACGCGCGGCTTTCCGGACATCGGCTCGGAGATCTTCCCCGGCATGCGCAACGAGAACGACCAGCTGCGCACGTTCATGGACGAGGGAGGAAAGGTCTTCGCGTGCCGGCTCGGGCTGTCGCTGCACGGGGCGCGCGAGGAGGACCTCATGGAGGGCGTCATCCCGTGCCACCCGCTCGACATGCAGGACGCGATGATCGAATACGCCCGCAAGGGCGCGCTCATCAACACGACCTGGATGTTCTGAGGACGTGGCTGCGCCGATCGATCTCGGGCTGCGCGCCGAGCTCGCCGTCGCCGGCCTGCGCGCCGCTCCGCCGCTGCGGCGGGGCGCGGGCGCGGGCCCGAGCGACGACGGGCACTGGACGCTCGACGGCAGGGCCACGACGCTGCCGATGGCGGCCGGCTCGCCGTGGTCCTGCGCGCCCGACGGCACGCTCACGCGCAACGGCGTCGTCGTCGACGTCGATCTCGCCCCGGTCGCGCGGCCGCGCTTCTACGACCTCGAGACGGCCGACGGGATTCCTTACGAGCAGATCGCCCGCCTGCACGGCCGCGACGTGCTGGCGACGACCGTCGTGCAGACGTGCGTGCGCTACGGCGAGGCGACGCGCTGTCGCTTCTGCACGATCGAGGAGTCGCTGCACGCGGGGGCGACGACGCCGGTCAAGCGGCCCGAGGAGATCGTCGAGGTCGCGGTGGCGGCGGTGCGCCTCGACGGGGTGCGTCAGCTCGTCATGACGACCGGGACGTCGAACGGCGTCGATCGGGGCGCGCGGCACCTGGCGCGCTGCGTCGCCGCGGTTCACGCGGCCCTGCCCGGGCTCCCGATCCAGGTACAGGTCGAGCCGCCCGCCGACCTCGACTGGATCAGGAAGCTGCGCCGCGCGGGCACGACGGCGATCGGCATCCACGTCGAGTCGCTGGACCAGAAGGTCCGCAAGCACTGGACGCCGGGCAAGGCGACCGTGCCGCTGAAGCGCTATTACGCCGCCTGGACCGAGGCCGTGCGCATCTTCGGCCGCAATCGCGTCTCGACGTACCTGCTGATCGGCCTCGGCGAGGACCCCGACGAGCTCGTGGCGGGCGCCGAGCGGCTGATCAGCATGGGCGTCTACCCGTTCGTCGTGCCCTATCGGCCGCTCGAGGGCGGGCTCGCGCACGCCGACGGCGTCGGCGCGCCGAGCCACGAGATCGTCGCCGACGTCACCGACCGCGTCGGGCGTGCGCTGCGCAGGGCCGGCATGCGCGGCGCCGACCAGGAAGCGGGCTGCGCGGCCTGCGGCGCCTGCTCGGCGCTGGGCACGGTCGGTGGGTGAGGTCGATGAGCGCCGGCATCGTCGACCTCGTCGAGCGACTCGGCGGTCAGGGGCCGCGCGCGGATGCGCACCGCGCGGCGTTTCTGATCGTGCGCGCCGACGATCACCCGGCGCGCCTGGCCGCCTACCGGGCGCTGCGCCGGCGTGTGTTCGTCGAGCAGCAGGGCCTCTTCTCGCGCGCCGACGGCGACGAGCACGACGGCGCTGAGCGCACCGGCGTGCTCGTCGCCATCGGCGCAGACGGGGCGGTGCTCGGCGGTGTGCGGCTGCACCCCGAGGGCGCCGATCCAGGCCTCGGATGGTGGCGCGGCAGCCGGCTCGTCGTCGGAGCGAACGCCGGCGCGGCGCGCGGGCGCATCGGCTCCGCGCTCGTCGCGTCGGCCTGCGTCGCCGCGATCGACGCGGGCGCGCTGCGCTTCGACGCGCACGTGCAGGCCGCCCACGCGCGCTTCTTCGCCCGCCTGGGCTGGGAGCGCGTGCGCCCGGTCGCGGATCGCGGCGGCGTCGCGCACGAGCTCATGCGCTGACCGATCGATCGCTTCGAGGCGCTCGTCACGGCGACGAAGGCCGCGCTCGGACCGCTGCTCAGCGGGCTCGTGGCGGCGGGCGACGGCTGGCTCGGCGACGACGGCGCACCCGTCCCCGGCGCGGGCGGTCTGATCGCGGCGACCGACGCGATCCTGCCGGCGATCGTCGACCGCGACCCGCAGTGGGCGGGTTGGTGCGGGATGCTCGTCACTGCCCACGACCTCAGCGCGATGGGCGCGCGGCCGGTCGGGGCGCTGGACACGATCGGCGCATCCGACGTCACGCATGCCGAGCGCATCGTGCGCGGGCTGCGCGCCGGCTCGGAGGCGCTCGGCCTGCCCGTGCTCGGCGGCCACACGACGCTCGGCGTCCGCGGCTCGCTCGGCGTGACGGGACTCGGCCGGACCGTGCGGCCGGTGCCGGCGGGCGGCGGCCGCGTCGGCGACTGCCTGACGCTGACCGCCGACCTCGAGGGCGGCTGGCGGCCCGGCTACCGCGCGCGCCAGTGGGACAGCACGTCCTGGCGCTCGCGCGACGAGCTCGCCGCGATGCTCGGCGCGGTCGCGCGCGCGCAGCCACACGCGGCGAAGGACGTCAGCATGGCGGGTGCCGTCGGTACCGCCGGAATGCTCGCCGAGGCGAGCGGCTGCGGCGCGCAGATCGACGTCGCGCGGGTCGCGCGGCCCGGCGGCGTGAGCGCGGGCGACTGGCTGACGTGCTTTCCCGGCTTCGCGATGCTCACCGCCGACGCGCCCGGCGCACCGCCGCTGGACGCCGGCCCGGCGACCGGCGCGCCGATCGGGGAGCTCGTAGCGCAGCCGGGCGTTCGCCTGCGCTGGCCCGACGGCGACGTCACCGTCGCCGTGCACTCGACGGTCACAGGATTGGGGAAGGCAGCATGACACCGAGCCAGTGCTCGACCGCCGTCAGCATGCAACCGCAGACCCAGCGCTCGCGATGAGCGACCTGGGGATCGCCGCGGTGGCAGCACCGTTCTCGCGCGACGTCGAGGCCTGCCTGGCGTCGATCGAGCGCATCCTCGACGACGCCCGCGCGCAGGGCGCCGGGCTCGTCGTCCTGCCGGAAGCCGCGCTCGGCGGCTACGTCGAGAGCCTGCAAGGCGACGACTGCGACCCGCCGCCACCGCTGGACGCCGACGGCCCGCAGCTGCGGCGCGTCGCGGAGCTGGCGGGCGAGCTCGTCGTCTGCGTCGGCTTCTGCGAGGACGGCGGCGACGGCATCCGCCACAACGCCGCGGCCTGCGTCACGGGCGACGGGCTGCTCGGCGTGCACCGCAAGGTCCACCTGCCGCTGCGCGAGGACCGCTTCACGACGCCCGGCGGGCACCTCTGCGCGTTCGACACGCCGGTCGGCCGGATCGGAATGCTGATCTGCTACGACAAGGCGTTCCCCGAGGCCGCACGCACGCTCGCGCTCGACGGCGCGCAGGTGCTCGCGTTCCTCTCCGCTTGGCCGTGCAGCGCGACGAACGCCGCCCCGCGCCTGCAGGACGACCGCCAGTGGCGCCGCGCCGAGCTGTGGGACCGCGCCCGGGCGGCGGAGAACTCGATGATCGTCGCCTCGGCGAACCAGACCGGCACCTTCGGGTCGCTGCGCTTCGTCGGCGGCGCGCGCGTCGTCGAGCCGGGCGGCGACGTCGCCGCGCAGACCGGCACCGAGCCGGGCATCGCGCTCGCACGCTTCGATGTCGACGCCGCGCTCGAGCGGGCACGGCGCGCGCTGTCGCCGATCCGCGACCTGCGCCCCGACCTCTACCGGCCGGCCGTGCCGCTCCCGGCGTAGCGACGAGATCGTCATGGGGTTCGACGAATGACGGCCGGCCACCGCGCCGTGATCGTCGTCGGCGGCGGGCAGGCGGGCCTGTCGATGAGCTACTGCCTCGGGCAGCGCGGCATCGATCACGTCGTGCTCGAGCGCGACCGGATCGCCAGCGAGTGGCGTGCCGCGCGCTGGGACTCCTTCTGTCTCGTCACGCCGAACTGGCAGTGCCGGCTGCCCGGCTTCCCGTACGACGGCGACGACCCCGACGGCTTCATGGTCCGCGACGAGATCGTCCGCTACGTCGAGTCCTACGCGGCGTTCTTCGATCCCCCGGTCGCCGAGGGCGTGACGGTGACCGCGCTCGCGTCGGCGGGAACCGGCGGCGGCTTCGTGCTCGACACCACCAACGGCGAGATGAGCGCCGGCCACGTCGTGATCGCGACCGGCGGCTACCACGTGCCGACGATCCCGCGCTTCGCCGAACGGCTGGCGCGGACCGTCCTGCAGCTCAGCTCGTCGGAGTACATCAACGCCGACGCGCTGCCCGGCGGTGACGTGCTCGTCGTCGGCACCGGCCAGTCGGGCTGCCAGATCGCCGAAGACCTGCACCTCGCGGGCCGCACCGTCCACCTCTGCGTCGGCGGCGCGACGCGGACCGCGCGCTTCTACCGTGGCCGCGACGTCGTCGCCTGGCTGCACGACCTCGGCTACTACGACCTGCCGGTGCACGAGCACAAGCTCGGCGAGGGCGTGCGCGCGAAGGCCAACCAGTACGTCACGGGCCGCGACGGCGGGCGCGACCTCGACCTGCGCCAGTTCGCGCGCGAGGGCATGCGCCTGTACGGCCGCGTGACCGGCCTGCGCGACGGCGTGCTGACGTTCGCGCCCGACCTCAAGCACAACCTCGACCGCGCCGACTCGTCGGCCGAGGCGATCAAGGACACCATCGATCAGCACATCGCCGAGCACGGGATCGACGCCCCGAACGAGGAGCGCTACACGCCGGTCTGGCAGCCCGGCGTGCAACCGCGCGAGCTCGACGTCGCCGCCTCCGGCATCTCGAGCGTCATCTGGTGCATGGGCTTCGCGGCGGACTTCACGTGGGTCAACGCGCCGATCTTCGACGGCCGCGGCCGCCCGTGCCACCACCGCGGCGTCACCGACGTGCCGGGGCTCTACGTCCTCGGCCTGCCGTGGCTGTACACATGGGGCTCGGGCCGCTTCTCCGGGATCGCCCGCGACGCCGAGTACCTCGCCCAGACGATCGCGGCCGGCGACGGCACCTCGAACGTCGCCTGGCTTGCACGCTCGGCCGGGCGAGCCGTCAAGAACGTGTGAATCGCCGCGCCGCACGAGGCGGCGCGGCGATCACGGGAGCGGTCAACCAGAGCTCCCTGACCTTCCCGATCCGGGGGGATCGACGCGGGTCGGACGGGTGAGCTCGCGAACTGGCCGCGGTGGCGGCCGAAGTCGGCCACGCCTCGCCCGCGCGCGCGTACGCGGTCGTGGACGCCCCGGCCTCATCGAAGCGGGGCGAGTCGGTGCAGCCTGTGTTCGACCATGACGGCGATGATCGCTCGGTGCGGCGCCTGGATCTTCCGACCGTGGTCGCAAATCTGCGACCGGCGACTGGACGTGATGTCGACCGTTCTTGGAACAACGGCTAGGAAACGCGCCGGGAGGTCACGGAGGCGGCCACATCGTCCGATAGCGCGATCATGCACCGGACGGTCACCCGCAACTCGCTCGTGGCGCTCCTCGTGCTCCTCGCGTTCGCCCTACTGCAGGCCCCGCGGGCCGACGCCGCCAGCCCGTTCCGGCTGCCGATCTTCACCTTCAAGCCGAAGCCGAAGCCGGCCCCGGCTCCCGTCATCCAGCCCGTGCGGCCAGCGATCAGCGCAGATCCCGCCGGGCCCCCGCGCGGCACGATCGTCATGGTCCACGCGGGCGGCTGGGCCGGTCACGACGGCAACGCCCAGAACCTGCTCCTGAAGAACCCGGGCGACCTCTTCCTGGCGCGCGGCTGGCGCGTCGTCTCGATCGACTACAACGAGGGGGCCGCGGGGCTGCAGGACGTCCTCGACGCCGTCGGCTTCGAGCTGTTGCGCAAGTCCAGCGACGGCCCGCTGTGCATCTACGGCGAGTCCTCGGGCGCGCATCTGGCGCTCGTCGCCGCGAGCCGGCTGCGTGCGATCGACTGCGTCATCGGCCTCGGCACGCCGACCGACCTCGCCTTCTACAACGCCGAAGCCGCGGTCAGCGCCGACGCCCGGCTCCCGCTCGTGGCGGGCCAGATCAAGCGCTTCTTCGGGACCACGCCCGAGGACACCGCGCCCTGGAACGTCGTCACCCTCGCCCCGACGATCCATGCCGACGTCCTGCTCGTGCACGAGGCCGACGACGAGGTCGTGTCGGGCGCGCACGCCGCGCGCTTCCAGGCGGCCCGCCCGACGACCCAGGTCGTCGAGCTCGAGCCGGGCGACAAGAACAACCCGGCAGACGACTTCATGCACGGGACGCTCTCCGACGTCGGGCGCGCCCACTACATGTCGGGGATCGGGTCGTTCGCGGACCGCGAGGTGGCCGCGCGCGACGCCGAGCGCAGCGCCGCTCGCACGGGCTGCGCCCAGGTCACCAGGTCGCTCACGCAGGCCGGCCTGGCCGGCTTGCAGAACGGACTTCGCTGCCTCGCGAGCAGGGACGCCGACGCGCGGCGGACCGGCATCGGCAGCTGGCAGCAGACGAGCGTCAAGCTGCGCGGGGAGGTCAACGCCGCGCGCGTCTGGGCCAACCTGCGCGCGACGAAGAGCGGGCTGCGCGCGCTCGTCGCGGCCGGCACGCGCCGCGCCAAGGTCAGCGTGCAGACCGGCGACCGGTCGCGCGTGATCCTCCAGGCGACGCGCCCCGGCAGGGCCCGCCCCAAAGCCACGCGGTAGACCCTCTCATCCCTTCGGATGACACGGCGCCGCCGGTCGGTCCCGTCGGCCGATGCGCGCGCTGGGCGGCGCTCGTAGGTTGGCCCCATGACCGAAATCGCCATCCAGACACAGGGCCTGAGCAAGTGCCTCGGCGAGCGCACCGCGCTTGAGTCGATCGACCTGCAGGTCCCGCGCGGCTGCGCGTTCGGCTTCCTCGGCCCCAACGGGGCCGGCAAGACGACGCTCATCCGCCTGCTGCTCGGCATCGCCGAGCCGACGAGCGGCCGCATGCGCCTGCTCGGCAACGACCTCCCGGACGGCCGCGCCGCAGCGCTCGCCCGCGTCGGCGCGATCGTCGAGGAGCCGCGGTTTCACGGCCACCCCAGCGGCCGCGAGAACCTCCACGTCCACGCCGCCGCGCGCGACCGGGCGGCGCACGGTCGCGTCGACGCGGCGCTGACCCGCGTCGGCCTCGGCCGCCGCGGCGGCGACCGCGTCAAGACGTGCTCGCTCGGCATGCGCCAGCGCCTCGGGATCGCCCAGAAGACCTGCGACGTCGCCGCGATCGTCGACGACGGGCGCGTCGTCGCGCAGGGATCGTAGGATCTCGCGATGAGTCGCCTGCGCGTCGTCATCGCCGACGACCAGCCGCTCATGCGCGCGGGCTTCAAGGCCGTGCTCGAGGCGACCGGTTCGATCGAGATCGTCGCCGAGGCAGGCGACGGCGCGGAGGCGATCGCCGCCGCCGAGGCGCACCGCCCGAACGCCATCCTCATGGACATCCGCATGCCCGGCATCGACGGCATCGAGGCGACGCGCCGCCTGCCGCGCCAGCGGATCCTCGTGCTGACGACGTTCGGCCTCGACGAGTACGTCGTCGAGGCGCTGCGCGCGGGCGCCAGCGGCTTCATGACGAAGGACGCGCCCGCGGCCGAGCTCGCCGCCGCCGTGCGCGCGGTCGCCGCAGGTGACGCCGTGCTCTCGCTGGCGATCACGCGCCAGCTGCTGGACCGCGTCGCGTGCCGCCTGCCGCCGGCGAGCGGCGCGAGCCACGCGACCGCCACGCGACCGCGGCGCTCACCCGAGCGCGAGCGCGAGGTGCTGCAGCTCGTCGCGGCCGGGATGTCCAACGCGGAGATCGCCGCGGCGCTCGTCGTCGCCGAGCCGACGGTCAAGACCCACGTCTCCAACCTGCTCGGCAAGCTCGGCCTGCGCGACCGCGTGCAGGCGGTGATCTACGCCTACGAGCGCGGGCTCGTCGAGCCGCCGCGGTGGCGGCCCGGCCGGCCCGTGACCATCGCCGTGTTCGATCGAGAGGAGTGAGGGATGAACGTAGGAGGAGACCGCAGGCGCTTCGACGCGACCCAAGGCCCGCGGCTGGTCGGGCCCGCCGACGGCGAGGCGGTCGACCTCGTCACCCTCGGGGTCCGGTTCATGGTCTGGAGCGTGGAGTCGGGCGGCGGGTTCTCGCTCGTCGAGCATCCGATCGCGCCCCGCGTGCTGTGCGCGCCGCTGCACCGCCACAGCCACGAGGACGAGTACAGCTACGTGCTGGACGGGCGGATGGGCGCGCAGCTCGGCAATGATGTCGTGTTCGCCGGCGTGGGCGACCTCGTCTTCAAGCCGCGCGGGCAGTGGCACACGTTCTGGAATGCCGGCGACACGCCCTGCCGGATTCTCGAGATCATCTCGCCGGGCGGCTTCGAGCGGTTCTTCGCCGAGGTTGCCGGGCCCGAGGAGAACGTCGGCACCGCTGCTCGCTATGGCATGGAGTTCGACGTCGACAGCATCCCGCGCCTGTGCGCGGAGCATGGGCTGACGTTCCCGGTCCCGAGCGATTAGTGTCGTGAGGCGGAAGTTCGCCCGGCGGGCGAACTTCTGACTCACGACACGAGCTCAGCGCGAGCGGCGGATACGGAAGTTCACAGCCTGCGTCGCACCGTCCGCCAGACCCGCGGTGACGCGGTACAGGCCGGCCCGCCGGCCGAGCATCCCGGCGGTCAGCGTGACGACGTTGTCGCCGGCGTCGGCGTTCACCGTCAGCAGGCCGCGGACGTTCGTGTAGCGGCCGCGACCGCGGGAGCGCTGCAGCGCGAACGTCACGCTCGCCGGGCGGCTCAGCGTGTAGGAGATGCGCAGCGCGCGACCCGCGGAGACCGTCCGCCGAGCGCGCGCGAGCGCGCTCAGCGCCGGTTCTGGTCCCGGCCGCGGCTGGCCGAGCACGCGCAGGACCGAGCGCGCCATGCTCGCCTCGCCGAGGGCGTTGGGATGGAGCGGAAAGGCCGGTGCCGTCGGCACGAGGCCCTCGAACCAGCGCGTGCCCGGCAGGGTGCAGATGTCGTGGCCGACGCTCTCGTCGTACGTGTCGACGTACTCGGCGTTGTTCGCGACGGCCTGCTCGGCGATCATCGTGTTCGTGCGGCGCAGCATGTCGTCGAGGTACGCGACGTCGTCGGGTGACAGCGGCACGAGCGGATAGCAGCCACGGCCGTTGCGCGGCGTGACGTCCGGATAGCCGACGATCAGCACGCGCGCCTGCGGGGAGCGCGCATGGATGCCCTGCAGCGTCGCGGCGATCTTCCCGGCCGTCGCCGCGATCTCGTCGACGAGCCGGTCGCCGCCGCCGGGCTTGGCGAAGCTCGTGCGGCAGGCCGTGCCGGTCGGCGCGAGCAGGCCAAGCCCGACGCACGTCGCCGCCGCGGTGACGAGCCCGACGTCGTTGCCGCCGATTCCGACCGTGACGAGCTGCGCGTCGGCGTGCAGTGCGTCGAACTGCGGCGCGTGGGCCCCCAGCAATACCGGCTGCGCAGCGGTCATGTGCGCGGTCGTCGCGCCGGAGCAGCTCTCGTCGCGAAACTGCGTGACGGCGGTCGCGGCCTTCACGAGCGAGGGATAGTTGTGGTCCGAGCGCCCGCAGCCGATCGGATTGCCGGCGAGGTTGAGTACGAGCGGCGCGGCGGTGTAGGAGTCGCCAAGCGCGACGTACGGACCCGGATCGGCATGCGCGCCGGCCGGCAGCGCGAGCGCTGCGACGAGCGCCCAGGGGGTCGCGGCGAGCAGACGGCGGCGGATCATGCGAGCAGTATCACGCAGGTCCGCACGAGACGCGCCGGGTTTCGGAGCAGCGGCTCAGCGTGTGCGCAGGGCCGCCGCCACGAGCTTCGCGGCGATCGCCGTGCCCGCGATGTTCAGGTGGATGCCGTCCTCCTCGCGCACGTCGACGTCGCGGCCGCGGTAGGGCATGACGTCGCGAAAGCCGTCCGGGCTGAAGAAGAGGTCCATCCGCAGGACGGTCACGCCGGCCAGGCCCCTCGCTGCCTGTACGACGGAGAGGTTGACGGCGTCGGCGATCGCGCGCGGGCCCTTCGGGAGCGGCAGCGTGAGCCAGAGCACGCGGGCCCGTCCGCGGCGTAGGTACGTCTGCATCATCGAGCGCACGCGCCGGGTGTACTCGGCGATCCAAGCCGCGCCGCAGCACTGCTGCCGCGTCGCGTCGCCGAGACGCAGCGGGAAGCCGTCGTTGACGCCGAGCGAGACGACGGTCGCGGCTTGCCGCAGGCGCTTGGCCTGCGTGCGGGCCAGCGTCGCCCACGGACCGAGCGGCTTGGAGATGCCGGTGCCGGGGCGCACGTCGCTGCGCACCGTCGCCGCGTCGCCCAGCTCGTCGGCGAGGAAGCTGTCGATCCCCTGCATCGACGAGTCGCCGGTCGTGAGCACCGTCGGCGGGGGGGCCGTCGAGCCGGTCCCGGTGCCGACCGCGATCGACCGTCGCATGCGATGGCCGCGGAAGCGCAGCTCGACGCGCCAGCGCCCGCTCGTCGTGGCGCGGAAGCGGTGCGTCACGACCGAGATCGCGCGGCGCAGCCGCTCGTCGCTGCACGTGCGCGAGCCGCCCGGTGGCGTCAGGCACAGCTCTGGTGTCGCGCCCCCGTTGCCCCAGCGATCGATGACCCGGACACGGCCCACGGCCCCGGGCGCGAGCCGGCGCGGGAAGCGGAGCTCAAAGCGCGTGGCGCACGACGGCGTGCGCACGCTGTAGGCGCCGAGCGCCACCGTGCCGCCGGCCAGGACGGCGGATGCGGAGAACCTTCGCACGCGCCGGTCGCAGCGCCAGTTCACGGCGTCCTTCAGCCCCGTCGGATCGGTCGCCGACGTCCTCGTGCCGAGCCGCAGCAGCCTGTCGCCGACGCGCTCGAAGAACGTGACGGGCGCCCCCAACGCGCCGAAGAAGAAGAGGCTTATGACACCCGCCTGCGATGTGTCCGCCGCGAAGAAATGCACCTCCACCGGGGGCGCGGGATCGGCCGCCTGTGCGTCGCCGCGGGCAACGACGGCGCCGAGGAGGATGACGATCGCCACGGCGACGGCAGACCACCGTGGCGCGAGCCGGCGCACGCGTCGAACGTGTCTGCGGGCTGTCTGAGGACCATGGCGGAGGGCTGGCATGAGCGGGCGGCCGTCAGCGCCTGCGCAGGGCGACGGCGACGAGCTTCGCGGCGATCGCCGAGCCCGAGAGCGTCATGTGGATACCGTCGCTCACGCGGGCGCGCACGTCGCGTCCGCGGTAGGGCATGACCTCGCGGAAGCCGTCGGGCGCGAAGACGAGGTCCAGGCGCAGCACGGTGACGCGATCGAGTCCCTGCGCGGCGCGCACGATGGCGGCGTTGACGGCGTCGGTCCACGCACGCGCGCCCCTCGGGATCGGCAGCGTGAGCCAGACGACGCGGGCCCGCCCGTGGCGCCGGTAGGCCTTCATCATCGAGCGCACGCGGCGACTGTAGTCGGCGACCCAGCCCGCGCCGCAGCACTCCTGCTTCGCGCCGTTGCGATCGATCTCGTAGCCGCGCGCGACCTGCCGGCCGTCTGGCATGACGGTGGCCGCGACGAACCGTCGCACGAGCCGGTCGCCGCGCCACGCCACGGCGTCCTGCATGACCGCGGGGGCTTCCGGGGCGACGGCCCTCGTGCCCAGCCGCACGAGCCGGTCGCCGATGTGCTCGTAATAGACGACGGGCGTGCCCTCAGCCCCGAAGAACAACAGGCTGATGACGCCCGCCTGCGTCGCGACGGCATAGAACCGCGCTTCCGCCGCAGCCGCAGCCGCAGCCGCAGGCGCCGGGTGGGCGACCGGCGCGTCGGCGCGAGCGACCGTGGCGCACAGGAGGATGGCGGTCGCCGCGATCGCGGCGGACCATCGTGGCAGGCGCGGGCTCACGCGCCGGCCGTCCTGCGGGCGCCTACAGCATCCCGACGAGCGCGGCGCAGACCCAGTTGCGGGCGCCGCGGCCGCCGGCCCACAGCTGCGCTGCGAGCCGGTCCTGCTCGTCCTTCGGGGCGAGGTACGCCTGCGGCGTCGAGCCGCCGAGCCCGCGCCACGTTTCGGGCAGGAACTGGTAGAAGCCCGACGCCCCGGCCGAGTTGGGCGGCAGGTTCTGGCCGCCGGACTCGCACTGCACGATCGGCCACGGGATCGCCCACGGCCCGCCCGGCCCGACCGCCCTGAGCGCCCGCGCGCGCTGCGCGAGCAGCCTGGTGAGGGAGCGCTCCGCGCGGCGGCGACTCGCGCGCGTGCCGCGCAGCAGCGCGGTGCGCGCCCGGCGCGCCTGGGCCAGCGCGGCGCGCCGCTCGCTCAGCCCGGCGGCGATCGTCGCGAGCGCCGCGTGGCGCCGGCGCACAGCGTCCGCCGCGACACGCCGCTGCGTCGCGAGCTTCGTGAGCACGCGCCGCTGCGCGACCGCGTCGTGCCGCGCGCTTTTGACGGTGTCGAGGATCCGCTGGTCCTGGACCTGAATGCGCTTGAGGAAGTCGACCGTCTCGAGCAGCTTCGCGAAGCCGTCGGCGTGCAGGACGACCGTGACGATGTCCGGCCGCCAGCCGCTGTAGCGCTCGCGTAGCAGCGTCGCGAGCTTCGTGCGCGACGTGCGCAGGCGCGCGCGCAGGCGCAGCGCTCGCGCCCGCTGGTGATCGCGGCGCTGCACGGTCGAGGCGAGGACCGTCTCGGCCGCGGCGAGCTCGGCCTGCACGGCCGCGACGCGCTGCTCGTAGATCGCAACCTCGCGCGCCGTCGCGCGCTCGAGGCGGCCGAGCCGTGCCACCGCGCTCGACAGCGAGCGCTCGCGGCTGCGCTGCGAGTCGATCCGGTCGCGCAGGCCACCCTCGCTCTGCTGTCCACCAGCGGGCACGGCGACGATCGCCGTCGCGACGACGGCGAGGACGAGGACGATTGCACGGAGGCGGTGGCGATCCATAACGGCGCGGCGCGCCAAGGTAGCCCGCGGCCGCGCGGGGGCGAAGCGTTGCACGAGGTCGTGCGCGTCGCAAAACGATCGATCAATCGGCGCGCATGGCGCCGATCCGGCCCCAGAGCGCGACGAGCAGCGCGAAGATGATGGTGATCGTCAGCATGGTCAGGCTCTCCTGACCATGTATCGGCAGCTCGGGGGCGTTCCTGTACGGCTGCTTGGTCGCGGTCTGCTACACGACCGGCGTTGGTGGTTCCTCGCCCCCGAGCACCGCGATGACGTTGTCGGCGCAGAGCGTCGCCATCGCATTTCGAGTCCTCCGCGTCGCCGAGCCGACGTGCGGGACGAGCACCGTGTTCGGCAGCGCTACGAGGTCCTCCGGCACGGCTGGCTCGTTCTCGTAGACATCCAGGCCGGCGGCGGCGAGCGGGCCGTTGCGCAGGGCCTCGACGAGCGCGGCCGTGTCGACGACGCCGCCGCGGCAGGTGTTGACGAGGATCGACCCCGGCTTGCATTTCGCGAGCGTCGCGGCGTTCATCATGTGCGCCGTCTCGGGCGTGAGGTTGACGTGCAGGCTCACGTAGTCCGCCACCGCGAGCAGCTCGTCGAGTCCCAGCCGCTGCGCGCCGTGCTTCGCCGCTGCCTCGTCCATCGGATGCGCATCCGTGAAGACGAGCTTCGATCCGAATCCCGCCAGCAGCTCGGCGACACGCTGACCGATGCGCCCGAAGCCGACGAGCCCGACGGTCGCGCCGCTCAGCTCGCGGCCGAGGAACTGCTCGGGCTCCCAGCCGACCCAGTCGCCGCGGCGGAAGATCTGGTCGGTCTCGACGATCCGGCGCCCCGCGGCCTGCATGAGCGCGACGGCGAGCTCGGCGGTCGCGTTCGTCAGGACGTTCGGCGTGTTCGTCGCGCGCAGGCCGCGCTCGCGCACCGCGGCGGTGTCGATGTTGTCGAAGCCGACGGCGAAGTTCGAGACGACCTGCAACGACGCACCGGCGCGGTCGAGCAGGTCATCGTGTACCGGGACGGTCGGGTCGGCGACGATCGCGTTCGCGCCCGGCGCGTGCTCGTAGAGCCAGTCGCGGTCGAACGGCAGCCCGCCGACCTCGACGTCGAAACGCTCGGTCAGCCTGTCCAGCCCGGCCGCCGGCAGCGTGCGCGCGACGACGACCTTCACGGCGACGGCACATGGTCCGCAGAACGCATCCTGCTCAGCTTGCCCGAAGCGGCGTTCCCTCGCCAACTTCTGTGCGATCCGATCGATTGGGCAGACGAGGTGGCCCGGCGGCGGCGTGCGCGTCATCATGTGCGCGATGGCCTACACCGTGCCGGACCTGCCGTATCCCTACGAGGCGCTCGAGCCGCACATCGGCGCGGAGACGATGCGCATCCACCACGCCAAGCACCACCAGATGTTCGTCGACAAGGCCAATGCCGCGCTCGCCGGAACGGGCCTCGAGGACACCCCGCCGCAGGAGATCCTGACGCGGCTGAGCGAGCTTCCTGCGGATAGGCGCGACGCCGTGCGCAACCACGTCGGGGGGCACGTCAACCACGCGCTCTTCTGGGAGTCGATGACGCCCGACGGCGGCGGCCAGCCGGCGAAGGAAGGCAAGCTCGCGGGCGCGATCAGGGAGACGTTCGGGTCCTTCGCGACGCTGAAGGACACGATCAAGCAGGCCGCGCTGAGCCAGTTCGGCTCCGGCTGGGCGTGGCTCGTGCACGACGGCTACCGCGTCCTGATCGTCACGACGTCCAACCAGGACAGCCCGATCACCGACGGCCTGCATCCGCTGCTCGGCATCGACGTCTGGGAGCACGCCTACTACCTCGACTACGAGAACCGCCGTCCGGAGTACGTCGACGCGTGGCTGAACGTCGTCGACTGGGACGTCGTCGAGCAGCGCTACGCCGCCGCGCCGGTGCCCGACGTCAGCGACATCCTGTTGCGTTCGGTGACCGTGTGCAGCGCCGAGCGACGATTCGGCGAGGTCACGATCGAGGACGCGCGCCAGCACTCGACGGAGCTCAAGGCGCTCGCCGGGTGGGGACCGATGGCGAAGGTCGGCGCGGTCGCGCGCGGCTGGGGCGACCTCGCGGTCACGATGCAGAAGCGCAATGCTGCGACCGTCGCCGACCTCGATCCGGGGCTCGTCGAGCGGGCGGCGATCGAGCTGTGGATCGTGCCGCCGGACCGCTCGATGGTGTGACGCTCAGGCCTGAGGTGCGTCCTCGGGCTCGGGTCTGGGCCTGGGCTTGGGCGTGCTGAAGCTCGGTGCCTCGTAGGGCTTCCCCGGGATGCCGCCGAGGATGAGGATGCGAATGCCGTCGTCGCCGGGGAAGAGCTGGCGCTTCGCGGCGGGCGCGACGCGCACGGCCGTGTCGGGCTCGAGCGCGATCCGCTCACCGCCGATCGCGATCTCGCCGCCGCCGCCGAGCACGACGTAGACCTCCTCCTGCCCGTCGTGGAGATGGTCGTGGTTGGGATAGAACTCGCCGGAGTTCGGGGGCATCTCGACGATCTGCATGCCGAACGACGTCACGCCAAGGCTTGCGCGCGCGAGCTTGAACGCCCCGCCCCTCTTGGAGTCCATCTCGTCGAAGCGCTTGACGGTGTAGTCACCCATTCGTCCCCCACGGTTTGCGTTGTCGCAGAGGCTACGTCGTGTTCGTATGGGCAGGGTGGCTAGTGGGTCGTCCACTAGACGTCCGTGGCGACGAGGTTGCCGATCGTCGTTGCAGGGCCGGGCGACGGCGGTTCGGTCTGCCCGGCGCGACGGAGCAGAAAGTCCACTCGCGTGCGGTCGAGGGCGAGCCAGATGGCGCCCTTCAGGCTTGCGTCCTGGTGCAGGGCGCCCAGCTCGACGACGTAGTCGCGGGCCTCGGGCAAGTTCGTCAGCCGGTCGAGCGCCGCCTGGATCGGCGGGACGACGAGGCTGTAGGCCTGGGCGGGGAAGGGGCCGCCGATCAGGACACCATCGAAGTTCAGCAGCGTGACGAAGGGGGCGAGGGCGCGGCCCAGGTAATCCGCGGCGTCTGTTATGGCGGCGACGGCGTTCGTGTCGTTCTCCAGGGCCGCGCGCACGATCTGGTCGAGCGGCTGGTCGGAGGAGCCGACGTTCCGGCATCCAAGCTTCGCGAGGACGATGGTCTCGACGCAAGGGCGACCGCAGCGACGGCATTGCTCTGGGCGGTCGGCATCGATGACGACGTGCGCGAACTCGCCGGCGATGCCGCCGGCTCCGCGGTAGTTGAGCCCGTTGAACACGAGGCCGCCGCCAATGCCGGCTTCTTCGACCTGGATGTAGAAGATGTTCTGTCTCCCGCGGCCCGCCCCTGCTCTCAGTTCGGCCAATGCGCCAAGGTTTGCCTCGTTGTCGACGTGAAGTTCTATTGAGCTCCAGCGCTGACCGTCGGGCAGGGCCGCCAGGTGGTTCGTCAGAGCCACGACAGGGTCGATGTTCAACCAGAGCAGGGGAGAGCCGCTTCCGAGATGGCCGCGCAGGCGGCCGCGGCGCTCGGTCGGATGCGGGCCACCGAAGACGTTGACGGGAGCGGCGATCGCGAGACCGATGGCTGCGAGCTGTTCGGCCTGAATTCCGCGGGCGCATGTAAGCTCGTGGACTGCCCCTGCCGCGTACGCGAGAGCACCATGCAGATCGTTCTCCACGTCCCACACTGTTGTGCGCCTGTCGCCCTTAGGGTCGAAGTCGCCGAAGAGATCCGCAAGGGCGACTTGGATACGTGTGTGGCTGAGCGCGATCCCGATGACGTAGCCCAGGCGCGGCTTGAGCCGTACGACCTTCGGGATCGGGCCGCTGTTAGCGGCACGGTGCGAATGTGCGCGGGCAGGGGACTCGTCGAGCACCGCCGACAGGCTTTCTCCCCCGCCGGACACAAGGTTGGTGATGGCGGGGACCGTCAGGCCCAGGGAGCGCGCGAGCTCCGGGCGCGTCAGTCCGTCGCCGGCGTCGAGCAGCCGCTCGAGCAGCAGGCGCTTGTTGCTCTCGCGGAGCGCCTGCAGGGAGCCGCCGTGGATCTTCCGCATGACCATTCCTATCGTCCCAGATCTTGAGCTATTGAGCAGACGGTTTCCCTTCTAATACGTCTGGCTAGACGATTGGTTACAGAGTTGGGAGTCTGCTTGACAATTTCTCGTCAGGATGAAACGATCCTCGTGGGCGCGCAGCCTTGAGTTCCGGCAGAACTCATCTCGAGCTGGGGCCCGGTTGGTCGCCGGGCCCCAGTCGTCTGCGCCCCCATCGGGCGGCGGCGAACGACCGCTGCGCACGTTCTCCCGAGCGGGTCGGCGACAGCTCGCCGAGCAGCCGCCGTCGTGGCTGCTCAGGCTCCCGGGCTGTTGGCGGCGCGAAAGACGGCAGGCGCGTCGATCGCATCGAACTGGAGCTGGAACGGCAGTTCGTCGCGGAAGAACTCGTCGAGCGTGTATGGGCGCGCGGAGCGACGTGTCCTCGGGTCGCGATAGTAGGCGTCGCCAGGGAGCGCGAGGTCGTCATCCTCGGTGATGAGGATCTGAGACTCGGCAAATACGGCCGTGTGGATCAGGTACTCGCGCGGCGATACGCGATCGCGACCGAGATAGAACGGCGCCGGATCCAGCTCGTAGAGCGGCAGCCACGTGCAGCGCGCGATCTCGTGGTTGACCCTGTGGGGATGGATGCGCGGGCAGCCGTCGGCGCGAACCGCTTGCGCGATGTCCCGCAGCTCCCGGCGTAGCGGCGGTGACGTGACGAGCAGAAGCTCAGTCGATACGAACTGCTCGAGCGCGTCCTCGACCCGCGCCTTCTGGCGAAGCGCGGCGGCGTGCTGGTGCTCGACCCGTTTGCGGACCTGCGCGAGCTGTTGCGCGTCGACGGAGCGACCATAGGTGCGCTCCAGCGCCTCATACTCGTCGCTCAGCGCGCGCGTCCGCACGCAGGCCAGACCGTAGATCAGGAGGCTGAGGAGTTTTGCTGCGCGGCTGTGCTCATGCTCGAGCGCTTGGACAAGCAGACGAGGATCAACGACGACCAGGCACACTGACTGAAAGTCTTCCCCCGCCGCCGCTGCGTGCGCATTCTCCGGCCGCGTCGTGCCTGCCGTCCGCATCCGGCGCTGCGGCCTGCATCAACCACATGGGTTCTCGACATGACGTTGATGAGCTATCACAGGCAACCCAGTTCACCGAATCGGCGGT
>Ga0136617_10000579_pt1 | contig 31132 bp, 21 predicted proteins | sample AntDrymUQ3222106_2_FD_129672 | JGI IMG/M metagenome (GOLD analysis project Ga0136617, IMG submission 129672) | Polar desert sand microbial communities from Dry Valleys, Antarctica - metaG UQ322 (21.06) | ecosystem: Environmental > Terrestrial > Soil > Desert | place: Antarctica: Dry Valley... | reverse complement strand
GAAGGTGCTGGAAGCGCGACTGTTCGCGAGCTCCGTCGCGCTCAACAATGGAAGGGGAGGCTTCGACATCGTGCCACTCCCGGCGGAGGCGCAATTCGCGCCGGTCTACGCGCTTCTCGTGGACGACTTCGACGGCGACGGGATCGAGGATGTGCTCGTCGGAGGGAATTTCAACGGGGTCACCCCCGTGCGGGGCAGGTACGACGCGAGCCACGGCATTCTGCTTCGCGGGAAAGGCAGTGGCCGCTACGAGTCGCTAGATGCGGAGGTCAGCGGCCTTCGCATTGGCGGGCAGGTGCGCGAAATGGCCTTCCTGCGGCGCGCAGGAGGTGGACGGTTGATTGTCGTTGCGCGAAATGACGACAAGCTCGTGTTTCTCCAGCAGGCGCGTCCCCGCTAGCCGCGCACCAACGCGTGCGGACAGGCATTCGTGGTTGACGCGATTTCCATGACCGGGGCCTCTTGCTCAGGGGCATCGGAAGCCGTCAATTCGTGTCGGTCGACACCGGCACAAACGGTGTTCGTACCTCCGGTCTGATGCCTTCGTCCAACTTCTCACCGAGCTGAGCCCCATGGCGAACCTGCACATCGTCGACTTGTTGGTGATTGCCGCGTACTTCGTCGTGTTGTCAGGAATCGCGTTCTGGGCTGCCCGACGCGAAAAAAAGCTCAGCTCCGACTACTTCCTCGCGGGCCGGGATGTGGGCTGGCTGGCTGTCGGCGCAAGTCTGTTTGCATCGAACATTGGAAGCGAGCATCTGGTAGGACTCGCCGGCACGGGTGCAGCGAGCGGGCTTGCCGTCGGGCATTTCGAATGGCTCGCGAGCTTCATCCTCCTGCTGCTCGGCTGGTTGTTCGTGCCGTTCTATCTTCGCAGCGGCGTCTATACCATGCCGGAATTCCTCGAGCGCCGGTACAATCCCGCTTCGCGCGCCTACTTCACCTGGGTGTCCATCGTCGGTTATGTGCTGACGAAGATCAGCGTGACGCTGTTTGCCGGCGGCGTGGTGATGCGCGCGGTCACCGGGCTCGACTTCTGGACGAGCGCCGCAATTCTCATCGTCATCACCGGACTCTACACACTTCTCGGCGGACTCCGCGCGGTGATCTACACGGAAGTGATGCAGGCGGTGGTGCTCATCGTCGGCTCGGCGACCCTGATGGTTGTGGGACTTTCAGCAGTTGGCGGATGGTCGGGGCTGGAAGCGCGTGTACCACCCGATTTCTTCTCCATGTGGAAGCCGTCGAGCCATCCGGATTTTCCATGGACGGGTATCGTTTTCGGAGCGCCTATTCTCGGTATCTGGTATTGGTGTACGGACCAGCACATCGTGCAACGCGTTCTCGCCGCGCGCAATATCAAGGAGGCCCGACGCGGGACAATTCTCGCCGGCTTTCTGAAAATCCTTCCGGTATTCATTTTCGTTCTGCCGGGAATTATCGCGGCTGCGCTGTACTCGGATGTCAGGGAAGGCGGAGCCGATGCGGCGTACCCGGTGCTGGTGACGCGCCTGCTTCCGGCAGGTCTCAAGGGCCTCGTTCTCGCCGGCATGCTGGCCGCCCTGATGAGCTCGCTCGCATCAGCGTTCAATTCCTGCTCGACGCTCCTGACGTGGGATGTGTACCGGAAGTGGAGACCCGACGCGTCTGAAGCGCGGCTGGTGGCGGTCGGGCGAATGACAACGGTGGTCCTGGTGGTCCTCGGTCTCGCCTGGATTCCTTTCATGAAGTACGTGTCGCCCCAGCTCTACATCTATCTCCAGAGTATCCAGGCGTATATCGCTCCACCGATTGCGGCTTGCTTCCTCCTTGGAATCATGAATCCGCGGCTGAACGGAAGGGGTGCGCTCGCCGCACTGTGGAGCGGGTTCGTGATCGGTATGGCCCGGTTGATTCTGGAGCTGTCGAAGGGGAGCTTGCCTGATGGAACGCTGTGGTCGTGGATCGCGGGGATGAATTTCCTGCATTTCGCCGCTCTGCTGTTTCTCCTGTGCAGCATCATACTGGTCGTGGTGAGCTTCCTTACTCCGCCACCTGCGCCGGAACGAGTTGCGGATCTGACTCTTCAGACCGCGACTGATGTCGTTGACCCCGAAGACACGCCCGGCGAGCGTCGGCTGACCATCTGGATGTCGGTGTTGCTGGCCGCGACGATCGGCGTGCTTTGGTTCATTTTCAGATAGGCATCGCTTGAAGGCGTTCTTTGTTATCGGTGTCATCGGGCTCGTAGTGCTCGAGAACTCCGCACTCATTGCGGGAGCGGGTACGTTTGCATTGAACGGAAGCGGCTCGTCAGGCGCCCTGAAACCGCTGAGCGCCAGCCAGGAATTCTGGCATAGCTGGCGGACCTTCCAACCGATGACAGAGAGATACTGACACCGTCGGAAACACCGAGCTCGTCCAACCCGATTCGCGTTGGGCTTATCGGCTACGGCCTCGCCGGTGCCGTGTTTCACGCTCCGTTGATCGAGGCAACCTCTGGGCTCGAGCTCGTAGCGATTGTCACGCGCGACCCCGAAAGGCGGGAGCAAGCGCGCCGCGCTCAGAGCGGAGCCATGTTGTTCGAGACCACATCAGAGCTCTGGGATCACGCGCAAAGTCTCGACGTGATTGTCGTTGCCTCGCCAAACCGGACGCATGTACCATTGGCGCTGCGTGCAATGGCGGAAGGGTTGCATGTGGTGGTGGATAAGCCGCTGGCGCGCACAGCCGCGGAAGGGGCGCATCTGATGAGCGAAGCGCTTCGACAGGGGCGAATGCTCACGGTGTTCCAGAATCGGCGATGGGACGGTGACTTTCTTACCGTACGCAAGCTGCTGGATGAAGGCAGGCTGGGTTCCCCGATGCGATTTGAATCGCGGTTCGAACGCTGGCGGCCGGTTGTCAAAGGAGGGTGGCGTGAGACAGGTGCAGTCGATGAGGCGGGCGGACTGCTGTACGACCTTGGCAGCCATCTGATCGATCAGGCGTTGCTACTTTTCGGACCGGTGACTCACGTCTACGCCGAGCTCAATCGCCGCCGACCGTCGGTTGAGGTGGACGACGACAGCTTCGTTGCGCTCACTCACGCTTCCGGTGTACGCTCTCATCTTTTCATGAGTGCGGTCGCTGCACAACCCGGTCCGCGCTTTCGCGTATTGGGAAGCGACGCGGCATATGTGAAGTACGGACTCGATGTGCAGGAAGACGCCTTGCGAGACAACCCCCGGCTCGATTCAGCCGGATTTGGTGAAGATCCCGTCGAAGCCTGGGGGAAACTCGGTATTGGTGATGAAGTCGTTCCGGTCCGCACGGAATTGGGAGGGTACCAGCGCTTCTACGAGGGACTCGCCGCTGGTCTCAGGAGCGGCGGCCGGCCGCCGGTCGATCCAGCCGATGCCGTTGCGGTATTGGAGATCATTGAAGCCGCGCGCCGATCGGAAAGTGAGCGCGGAGTCATTGCGCTCGCCGAGCGTCAGCGGTAGCGGAGCTTCGCGATGGCGAGCGCGCCATTCATTGCCACCATGCCGGTGTTGGTGAGGATGACCGGCCAGTCGCGCGTGAACGCTCCATACACGATCCAGAGCAGGCTGGCGGTGGAGAGGAGGGCGAACATCACGAGTGACAGGTCCCGGGTCTGGCGCGTTCGCCATGTGCGGATGACCTGGGGCAGAAACGAGCCAACTGTCAGCAGGCCGGCGAAGTATCCGAGATAGTGGATCATGTCAGCCCTGCGATCTTGATGCACTGAGATCCCGCGCCCAGCCCGCGGAGTCGCCCACGCCGCTAAGCACGGAGCCATCGCGAATCGTCAGCCAGTCGGTGCGGACGCTGTCCCATTCCTGGATCAGCAGCCCCTGCTTTTCGAACAGCGACCGGATGCGACTGTGGTCGTAGCCAGCGATTTCCTCCAGCACCGGGATCAACACGCTCAACGCGTCGTCGCTGATCACCGTGCGGCTCGCGATCTGAGAGATCAGGCGGGCTTCCGACGCCGCGATTGTCAAACCCTCGCCGCGGTTCACATGCAGCATCACGTGAATGTCGGAGCTTCCGTCCCCGACGTAGACAACGCGATCGCTGGGAACGCCGAGGCGAAAGCGCAGCTCGTCGACAGCCGCAACCTTGCCATATCCGGCCGCGACCTGCTCGACATTCTCGACTTCGCCCGTCTCTTCGTCGAACACCAGACGCGTGGCGATGATGTGATCCGGTGGCACGATGCCTTCTAACGCGGAGTTGACCACTTCCCACGGAGCGGCCGAAACCACGTAGAAGTCAAACCGGAATCCGTCGATGCCGTCCTTCAGAAAATCGGCCAGCAGGGCAACGTTCCTCTTCAAGCGCACGTGCTTTCCTACTTCCACCAGATCCGCTCGGCGGACTCTTCGGAACTCCGGATCGTGTCGCAGCAGATAAGCGAGCTCCGCGCCCTGCTGGACAAGATTGAGCCGCGACAGACCAGCGACCCTGTCCTGGAAAGCCGGTATTCCAACCATTTCGCTCAGGGCCAGGCCGGAGTCATTGAAGCTGAGTGTCTGGTCGAAGTCGGACACCAGCAGATAGTGTTTTCTCATTCATTCTCCATATGATTTCGGCGCGGAATGTCTTTCTTTCCGCGCATCGGTTTTTAAAGCGAAATCGCCCCCGCATCCGGCGGGACGCGGGGGCGAGGCTCGACGTGGTAGCATGCACTCAGTCCCGTCGCCACCGCGCTCCGCGCAGCAGGCAGGCCCGGTTGGGGCGGGTCGCGGGCATGTCGCTCAGATATCGGTGCAGGATCATTGTGACCGGCCGAATTTCTGGTGGCGTTGCGATCTCATACGGGACCATGTGCATGTTGGAACCTACCCTGATTGCTAACGGTGTCAATCAGATTGCGCAGATATTGCAAAGATTCCGAATCATTGAGCCGAGTTAGCCGGCTGAATCGCAGTCAAAACGGATTTGCGTTGCATCACATGCATAAAATGCGTTACACCTCCGTTACGCAGGTGATCGCGGGTGAATGGTCCACGCTGATTGTCGCGTCAGGGCTCCGACCCGCTTGTCAGACGCCCGCAAAGTTGTTCTTGTGTAGCCGCGCGCTCGCCCACATATAGACAACAAACCCAACGTGAGGAGTGCCATGAAACGTACTTTTGTCGGTTCAGAAAAGGCTGTCGTAGCAAACTTGAAGCGGGTATCTCGCGCGCTTTTATGCGTGCTGCTCGCGCTACCGGCGGTGGGCACCGCCCAACTCGTCACACCGAAAACAGTGCCGGTGCTTCAAGGTGGACAGTTCGACATGTTTCCGTCGGCGCGCGCCGGCATGGGCGGCGCAACGATCGCCGTCAATGACACACTGCTCGATCCGTTCATCAACCCGGCCAAGACAACGCGCATGGGCGTGGCTCACGTATTCGGAGCTCCCTACTTCCACAGTGTCTCAGGCTCCCGCGGAGGCGGACGCAGCATCCCGGTTGGCGGCGGTGGTTCGTGGGGCGCGTGGTCGGCGACAGGGATGTTCACGTTCCAGCAGCTGGATCGCGCCGGACCCACCTGGAACTTGTCGACCAGCGAACAGTCTGCGTTCAACCAGTACGTCGCCGGGTCGATCGCCCGGCGCATGACGCCCTCCGCCAGTATCGGATTCGGGGTTCAGCTCGCCGCTCTCGACGCGATCGATGGCGTCGACCTGCTGTACGGTGGCAGTGATCGCATCGATCAGTCCGGGAGCCTTGCCGATTACCGGGTCGGCTTCACGAAGGCAGTCGGTGTGGACCGCCATCTCGAAGTACTGCTGGTGCACTCACGCACGGACATGCGGCACGACGTCAGGTTCACTACCGTGCGCTGGGATTCGATAGGCCGCCGTACCATTGAGGATCAGCGCACCGAGCGCAACGAGGACCGGACGAATATCTGGGGGCTTCACAGCGAGTATTCCCGTCCTCTAGGATCCGAAGGTTGGCACATGGGATGGCTGGGCACCGCGAATCGCCTCTCGCATCCCAAGATTCCCAACTACGTCATCCAGAATATCCCGCGCGATCCAGGCACGACGTACAGTTACAATGCAGGCGTGGGAATCGGCCGCTCCGTGCGGGGCACTTCGTTCGCCGCCGATCTGATCTACGAGCCGATGTTCGCCGACACCTGGGCCGATGCGGCAAATGATACCGCCGTTGCAGGCGGTGGAAAGATCGCGGCCGGTGGCAAGACGGTGGAGAACACCTTCCGATTCAATAATATCAAGATGCGTCTCGGCGCTGGGCGGGACGTCGCTCTCCGCCGGGAAGGGAGCACTGTCCTCGGTTTACAGGTGGGGCTTGGGCTCCACGCGATCAATTACCGCCTGCAGCAAGCCAACAATGTGTTGCGCACTTTCCGTACGCAGCGCGAGGACTGGATAGAGTGGTCGCCGACGTTGGGACTGAGACTTCGTTCACGAGACCTGGACCTGATGTACAATTTCTCACTCACCTGCGGCCCGGGCTCGTGCGGTCAGGGACAGGGAGGCTTCCCGCTATTTGGGGGTGGCGCTCTCGAGACCGCGGCCGGCGGCGGAATAATCGCCGCGCCGAGCGGTGAGCTGTTCATGCAGAGTGGATCACTGAAGGTGCACAAGCTCACCATCTCGCTGCCTATCCGGTAAGCACGAACCAAGCGATGGGGGAAGCAAGGATTTCTGAGGAGCTGACACCTTCAACCGCACCGATTCACCACAGATGCACATACGGATAAATCATTTGTGCGCATCGATGTCCATCGATGCATCTGTGGTTCAGGTTTTTCGCGACGCGAGGTTTCATCAAGGGCGGTTGGAGGCCATGGTCATCTCGCGAATCGGGGTGAATCAGCAACGATTCACGGATCAGCAATCATTGTTGACATTCCGATTGATGGGGCGGACTATACAAGGGAGAAAATCAAAAAAATAGTCAATCGCTTCCTCCCCATTAACGAGGCATCTCCATGGCAACGGTCCGTTACTTCTTTCCAGCCCTCATGGGGAGCCTGTTATGGGCCATGGGACTCGGCGCCCAGGCTCCAACTGGTACCATAACGGGACGGGTGGTAGATAGCGTATCCCTGCGGCCGCTCTCCGATGTCAGCGTTGTGATCGACGGCACGCGACGCGGGACTGTCACGCGAGAGGACGGGAGCTTCGTCCTCGGCGGTCTACCCCCTGGGACCTACACCGTGCGTGCACGCCGGATCGGGTACGGCTCGCCGCCACAGACCGTTACCCTGACGCTTGGCGGAACGGCAACGATACGATTCGGTCTGGTTGATATCGCCGCCCGCCTCAATGAAGTGGTGGTCGTTGGATACACCACTCAAAGGAGATCGGACATAACCGGTGCCGTCGCTACTGTGAATATCGATGACCTGGAGTCTCGTAGGGTTGCGGACGTGGCTCAGGCTCTCCAGGGGCAAGTCGCCGGGGTGCAGATCACACAAAGTACGGGTGCACCGGGAGAGGAAATCAGTATTCGTATCCGCGGTGAAGGAACGATCGGTAACAACAGTCCGCTCTTCATAGTAGATGGAATACCTACCCGCGACATTTCCTTCCTGAATCCTGCAGACATGAACTCCATGACAGTGCTCAAGGATGCTTCAGCTGCCTCTATTTATGGTTCCCGGGCGTCCGCGGGCGTAATCGTAATTACTACCAAAAGTGGACAAACGGGGAAGCCGGTTTCCGACATTAACTACTATAGTGGTATCCAAAGGGCGACCAACCTGCCGAGCATGTTGAACGCCAGCCAATATCTGAACAAGGTGGAGGAGGCCTGGAACAACTCCGGGTTCACCGGTACAAACCCCTATACGGCGGCCAAGAGCCGAAATGATCTGGCGGATACGAATTGGCTGGACGAGTTATTCGAGTACGGACGTTCTCAAAACCTGCAGTTGACCGCAAGTGGAGGAACTGAACGGATAAAATACCTGACGTCGGCTGGAATCTATAAACAGGACGGCATAGTTGTTTACGACAACGACAAGTATCAACGCCTCAATTTCAGAACAAACATCAATGCAGGCTTGAGCAGTCGTTTGAACGTTGGAACCAATCTTCTGCTTTCATATGCTGCACAGGACAAGCTTTCCTCGAAGGGAGATGCGCCCGGAATTATCCGTCACGCCTTGATAAGGCCGCCTGTCATAGCCGTCTACAAAGATCCAAATGATCCTACTTATTCGACAAGCGACCCGTTTACCGATTTGCCTTTCTATAAAGCGCCATGGGATAATTCGAACAATAGGTTTGAGTTCGGTGCTAACCCTGTTGCCCTGGCTTTCTTTACCAATGACAAGCGAAATAACTTCAAAACGTTCGGAAGCGTTTTCGCGGAGTATGCTCTCTTAAGGAGTAAAGCTCTGAGGTTCAAGAGCAACGTCGGCATTGATTTGAGCTTGAGACACAATAAAGCTTTCAACCAGAATTTTGGGGACAATGGTGGAGGAGGGAATGCAACAGACGGATTCGGTCGCCAGAATCGTCCAACCGGGCTGAACGAAGACAGGGGGCAGGAAACGACTGTCACCTGGAACAACACCTTGAATTATGCCAGGAATACGCCAACGCACGGACTGAGTGCCCTGGCCGGCAGCGAGTATATCACCAACTACTCTTCTTCAGTTGGTGGCTCGAGACAAAGATTCGATTTTGCGAGCGAGCCCTTCCAGTATCTCAACTATGGTGGGACATCGAATCAGAATACTGGAGGCTCGGCATCTGAATGGGCCCTATTCTCAATGTTCAGCTCGGCAACCTACACGTTTGACACACGGTATCTGATTACAGGCAGTATCAGAGCAGATGCTTCATCCAGATTTGCCGAAAACAACCAGTGGGGCTACTTCCCGTCTGTTTCTGCAGGCTGGAACATTTCCAATGAGAAGTTCATGCAGAATGTGAATTGGCTCTCTGATCTGAAATTGAGAGGCAGCGTAGGAAAGCTGGGAAATCAGGAGATCGATAACTATGCTTTCCTGACACTGCTCCGGAGATCGGGAGACCAGTTTCTCATTTCACGCTATGGCAATCCCGATCTGAAATGGGAGACCACCACCCAGAACAACATTGGAGTGGACGTGGGACTGCTGAGCAATAGACTCTACTTTTCTGTGGACTACTTCAAGAAACTCACTTCTGATATTCTATTGCCTATCTCACTGCCTTCCATAGTAGGGAATGTTTCTCCGACTATCGTCAATGCTGGAGAAGTGAGTAACAAGGGATTCGAGTTTGCTGTTGATTTCAGGAGCACGGGCGGTCCCTTCAAATACAGCATTAACGCGAATGCGGCTACAGTGAGGAATAATGTGGAAAAATTACACCCCAATCTGCCGAATATCGTAGGGGATGTGTACAAGACACAGGTAGGGCAGCCGCTTGGCGCATTCTACGGCTACCGGATGGAAGGCATCTACCAGACTCAAAATGAAATCAACCAGCACCTTAAGGGGACGTTGAATCCTGCAGACAAACCGGGCGATATAAGATTTCAGGATTTGAATGGAGATGGAACGATCAACGATGACGACCGGACATTTATCGGGAATCCAATTCCAAGACTTTCTTACGGGCTCAATCTTGCTGCAGATTATCGTGGTTTGGATCTTTCCGTTTTATTTCAAGGGGTAGAGGGCGTCGATAAATACAACGATTCCAAACAAATAACGGATTATGACAGCCGTCCCTTCAACCATAGTACCGCAGTATTAGGGGCGTGGAATGGACCAGGTACCAGCAACACCATTCCCCGCACTACTTTCAATGACAATGGAAGCAGCAAGAAATCGAGCATCTTTGTGGAGGATGCTTCCTACCTCCGCCTGAAGAACATGGAGCTTGGATATTCTCTCGGAGCCTTGCGTTCCAGCTCGAAGCTGGGAGTTCAGAACGTACGCCTCTATGTGTCCGGCCAGAACCTCTTTACAAGAACCAAGTATACTGGGCTGGATCCTGAGTCTACCGATATTCTGGACAGGGGAACCTATCCGCAATCCAGAGCATTCCTGTTTGGGACCAATGTGAAATTCTGATTTCAAGCCGTTACAAATCGTAAAGGAGCGGGGAAGTATGAAAACGAATCACAAAGTATTCGCATTGATCCCGATCATCGCAGTCTTGAGCTGCACGGACTTACACAAGGATCCTGTCGGTTTGCTTACCCCTGAAGCGGTAAGCACCGACCCGACATTGAGTACGGTCACGACCTCGGTTACATCGTCATATCAGATGCTCTCGAGCACACTCAATCTTCTCAACGAATGGAGATGGGATTTAGGTACGGTATTCAGAAACGATGTCATTTTGCAGGATATGGCATCGGATGATGTGAACAAGAAATGGAGCCCTGATGGCGACCAGTCGTGGATGGATCAGGTGGTCAGTTTCAACTTTACCTCATCCAACCAGGCCTTCAATGGTCAATGGATCTACGATTACGAAGGGATATCCCGGGCTAATCAGGCAATCGCCTATCTGACTGATCCCGCAGTGATTGCAAAAATCGGGATCGACGCATCATTGAAAAACCGGCTCTTGGGCGAGGCCCATTTCCTCAGGGCTTTTTACTATTTCGACCTGGTGAATAATTTCGGCGATGTACCGCTGTTGCTGAAACCACTCAAAAGCTTTGAAGAAGCTTACGGCGTGGCCAAGCGAGAAACAAAAGCGGCAGTGTACACCCAGATCAGTTCAGACCTCGCCCAGGCCAAGACATTACTACCGGGCGGCAAATATTCTGATGCTTCTGAAAAGTGGAGGGCGTCCAGGGGAGCGGCCATCGCCATGCAGGCTAAAGTGGCATTATACAACCAGAAATGGCAGGACGTTGTCACCATCGTGACTGAATTGGAGGGTCTGGGCTTCTACAGCCTCAACGCCAATTATTTCGACAATTTCAGTGTAGCCAGGGAATTTGCGGAGAATGAAGTGATTTTTGCCTACGATCACCAGTCGGGCAAAAATCCGAGAAATGGCAACGGACTGTCCGCGCCGCTGGATTGGGGTTTCATCGCGCCTACAGCTAGTTTTCTAAGCGAATTCGAAGCCAATGACCCGAGGCTTTTGTACACCGTAAGAGTGTCCGATAAAGCCGTGTATAAATTGCTCGGTGCGACAAACACGATTTATAAAGGAAATGACGACGCGCCGGGTAACAGGATATTCATCCGCCTGGCAGATGTACTGCTCTGGAAAGCGGAGGCGTACAATGAGCTGGGAAACTATTCCCAGGCGGTTGTCTTGATAAATAAAATCAGGGAACGGGCGCGGACCGGTGTAGGCGTCAGCGGTAGTGTCCCTCCGGCCGGCAGCCTGCCCGACAGGAGTGTTGCTTCAACTGACAAGGCCCAGATAAAGGCCTGGCTGGTGCACGAGAGAAGGGTAGAATTGGGCTTCGAATCGCAGCGATTCAATGACCTGAAGAGATGGGGCATAGCCAAGCAGGTGTTGAGTGCTCTTGGAAAGAATTTCCAGGACCGCAACTATCTTTATCCGATTCCGCAAGGCGAGATTGATAAGTCGGGCGGGAGCATTACTCAGAATTCCGGCTATTGAGTAACGACTGGAATCGGGGTGTGACTCGAGCTGCTGCAAACAACTCGAGTCGGACCTTCGTTTGCGCTTGTGGATACCAGGGTAAAGCCACCCGAGACCAGGTGGCTTTTGTTTGCGAATACTGACGACTTCCGGCTTGCTCACGAAACGACTCGACGGTCCCCGACGAAAAGGTGCACTCGCTCGGTGTGAACGCGAACCGTAATCGTGTCGCCCACCTCCGGAAGCCGATAATTCGAGACTGACGCTAGCAGGCGGTGGGGACCAGCATCGAAGTGGACGTGACTGGTCCCACCGAGTCGCTCGACAAGTACGACGCGCCCCGGCACCCCGTCTTGCGGCGGGCCAGCTGATGGACCTTCGCTGGAATCGACCTTCAAGTCCTCCGGACGGATGCCCAGCGTCACTGGCCCGGGACCCATGGTCGGTGCCGTCCTTTCCCGAGGCAGTGTGACGCGGACACCTTCGGCCATGAATACAAGCGCGCCATCCTCCTCCGCCACGCGTCCCTCCACGAAGTTCATCGGCGGCGTACCGATGAAGCCGGCGACGAAGCGATTCACGGGCGCGCGATAGAGCTCGATCGGCTTTCCGATTTGCTGGATGCGCCCGTCGGCGAGCACGACGATTCGGTCGCCAAGTGTCATTGCCTCCACCTGATCGTGCGTCACGTACACCGTTGTGGTCTTCAGGCGGCGTTGCAGACCGCCGATCTCGATGCGCATCTGCGCCCTAAGGCTTGCGTCGAGATTGGACAGCGGTTCATCGAACAGAAAGACGAGGGGCTCACGCACCATCGCCCGCCCCATCGCAACCCGTTGCTGTTGTCCTCCCGATAGCTGTTTCGGCTTGCGGTCGAGCAGCGGCTCGAGACGCAGCATCTCGCCAGCCCACGTAACCCGCCTGTCTATCTCATGCCGTGCCACTTTCCTGAGGCGAAGGCCAAGCGAGAGATTCTCGCGGACAGTCATATGGGGATAGAGACCATAGTCCTGGAACACCATCGCAACGTCACGATCTCGCGGGGCCAGCGCCGTCACATCGCGCTGATCGATGCGAATCGTACCCTCAGTTGTCTCCTCAAGTCCTGCCAGCATTCGCAGGATGGTCGTCTTGCCCGAGCCGGAGCCGCCGACGAGCACCAGCAGCTCTCCATCGGCCACATCGAGACTGAAATCCTCGACGACTGTCGTTGCGCCGAAGCGCTTGCTGACGTGCTCGAAGTGAACTGACGGCATCGTTATCCTTTTACTCCGGAGCTCGCCATGCTCTCGATGAAGTTCCGCTGAAGAAGCGCGTAAGCTATCACGACGGGAACGACGAGCACCATCGCGGACGCTAGTGACACCCCGATTGATCCGGCTCCACCGCCTAGGGAGAAGACGGTGAGGAGTTGCGGCAGCGTCATGAGCTGCTGCTCCCGCACGACGAGGAGGGGCCAGAGCACTTCGTTCCACGATCCCATGAATGTGAAGATCGTGACGATGGACAGCACTGGTTTGGAAAGCGGCCAGAAAATCGTGAAGAGAATGCGGAGCTCTCCCATGCCGTCCATTCGAGCCGAGTCCATGAGAGACTGTGGAATTTGGAGAAAGAACTGCCGCATCATCAGAATAGCAGTGGCATTGAAAAGGTACGGCAGGATCAGCGCGGCGTAGCTGTCGATCAAGCCGAGCTGCACAATCAGGGTGTACATCGGAATCAGCGTCAGCTGGCCCGGTACAAGCAGTACCCCCAGCGTCATGGCGTTGAGTATGGGACTCCCGCGGAAGCGCAGGCGCGCCATCGCATAGGCCGTGATCGAGCCGAACACCAGCACCGACAGCGTGATTGTTCCGGCGACGAACATGCTGTTGAGAAGCGCGCGCCCGAAGGGTGCGCGCGCCCACATCGTCCGGTAGTTGTCGAGCGTGGGGTTCTCTGGAAAGAGCGCCAGCGTGCCGACTTCAGTGAGCGGCTTGAACGTGGCAGACGCCATCCAGAGGAATGGATAGATGAACGTCAGTGCCGCAAGCGTAAGTCCCGCATACAAGGCAATTCGACCGAGCAGCTTCACAGCGCCTCGGCCTTGCCGATAACGCGGCGCTGAATGAACACGACCGCCCCGATGATGAGCGCTAACGCTACACCGATCGTCGCCGCATAACCCATCTTCTGATAGGCGAAGGCATTCGTGTACAGATACAGCACAATCGAATAGGTGCGTCTCAGTGGACCACCTCCGGTCATGACGTAAGGCTCGATGAAGAGTTGAAAGCCATTGATGGTGGAGAGGGTTACCACGAGAATCGTCTGGGGGAGCAGCAGCGGAAGTGTCAGATGCCTGAAGCGCTGCCAGCTAGTCGCACCTTCCATCTCGATCGCTTCCTTGCACGAGCGTGGGATATACTGAAGCCCCGCCAGATAAATGATCACGTAGAAGCCGACGTTCTTCCACGTGACCATCGCGGCGATGGCCGGCATCGCCGTTGATGGATCGGTGAGCCACGGTACGGGATTCAAGCCCATGCGGACTAGCAGCCCGTTGATCAATCCGACGTCCGTCGCGTAGAGGTTGCTCCAGAGAATCGCCACTACCGCGCCCGAGATGACGACGGGGAGAAAGAATGCCGCACGCCAGAACGAGCGAAAAACGAGCGGGCGATTGAGAGCGAGCGCGAGCGTCAGCGCGGTGACGATCTGAAGCGGCAGGTGAATACTGAGAAAGACGAAAGTGTTCGCAACTGCGCGCCAGAAGCGTCCGTCGTTCGCGAGCAGGCGCACATTGCCGAGGCCCGCGAACTCCGGTGTCGTCACGAGGTCCCACTTGAGTAAGACAAGCACGAGCGCGAACAGAATGGGATAGGCGGCGAATACCAGGAGGAACGCGGCATACGGCGCCGCCATCAGCGAGCCTGAGCGTTGCTCAGCGCGCATTGAGAATGTCCCTCGCTTCGCCGGCGGCCTTCGCCAGCGCCTGCCGCACCGGAACCTTTCCGTAGATCGCGGCTTCTTCGTACGCTTCCGAGAGAAGGTCGAACATCTCGACTACGTCTGGATCGAGATCGATGTCACGCGTCCGTTCCACATACGTGGCGTATGTTGCCAGCGTCGGCCACTTCCTGAGGGAAGCAGTGAACCGGCGATCTGATGCGAGACCTCGGCGGTATGGCAGCTGGCTGGCTTCCTCGATCAAAAGGCGATCGGCGGCCGGCGACGTAAGATACGCGACGAAACGCGCCGCCTCGTCGGGATGCCGCGTGGTGGAGAAGATCGCGATGCTCCGCAGGTCCGCAAACGCAAACCGATTGCCTTCAGGACTTCCATCAGCTGACGGGACGGGCGTCACATCGTACGTGAGCCCCGTTATCTTGAGCTCGTCCAGCTCTTTCACGAACCAGGGTCCGATGATTTTCATCGCGACTGTCCCATCCATGAACGGATCGCGGCCGAGCGCGAAATTGGAGCGGGGAAGCACTCCTGAATCGAAACCGCGCCGCAACACGTCGAGCGCTGCTACGGCCGCTTCGTTCTCGAAGACAACCTTCCCGTTGTTGACCAATGTGCGGCCGCCCGAGCTTGCGAGATACAACGGATAGAAATCGTAGAAGCGCTCGAACCACGTTGTCTTCAGCGTTGCCCAAAATCCCCATTTGTCGGCTCGGCCGTCCCCGTTCGTATCCCGCGTGAGTCGCCTGCAGGCTTCAAGAAGCTGGCTGTGGGTGCGTGGTGGAGCAACGCCGACGGACTTCAGCAAGTCGACGTTGTACATCAACATCATCGGGTTGGTCTTCCAGGGGAACGCGTAGATCCCGCCGTCGGGAAGGCGAATCGATGCGAGCATCGCCGGACTCGTGCGCTCCTGAAGTCGGGCGGCCGTAGCCACGCGATTGTCGAGACGCACAACTCCCTTCGCGCGGACGAGCCTCGCGAGCAGCGCCGACGAAACGTTCGAGCTGACATCAGGAGTCGCTCTCGCAACGATCGCAGCGAGCAGTACCTCTTCCGTCGATCGGCCCGCGGGCAAGGGCTGCACACGCACCTGCACGTCCGGATTCTCGAGATTCCACTGCGCGGCCAGGCGCATAGCGAGGCGCGTTTCAGGCGGATTCGCTGCCGGCCAGTACGTCAATGTTATCGGCGCTATTCGGGCCGCACGCGACGGCGCGCTGCCCGGACTCCCAGTGCTGTCGATGACAGCCGCAATTTCCAAACCTGATTTCGCGCGCCTGAGAACGATGCGCTTGCCATCGGCGCCGCGGAACTCACGGTGCTCGGGAAGACTCGACAGCGACACGCTGAGCGCGCCTGAAGGACGATAGTTGATATACTGAGCCGCGTCGGGGTTGCCCGTCACGGACTGTAGCGCCAGCAACGCCTCGATCGTGGATTCCGCGCCGGCGTTCCGATTGAGCTTTATCGGCGATGGTCCGTCGATGCCGTCGAAGGTTCGACCGGTTTTCGCATCATACATCGGGACGCCTGCGGGATTCGACCCGGTGAACCAGCTCGCAACAAGCCCGGCGAAGACCGCGTATCGCGAGTCACCTGTCGCGTCCGCCAGCGCCAGATAGCCCTCGACGATCGGGCCGATGCCGTAGGCGATTTGTGGAAACCAGGTCGCGATCCCGTTTGGCGCGAACAGTGATGCCGCCTGTCCGGCTAGCAGAAACCTGGACCACAGGCCGTCCGCTTCCTTTCTTGCCGCATCTGCGAAATCGGGACGGTTCAACACGACCGCGGCGATTGCAAGCGCCGCGACGGACCGAGTTCCCCACGCGTGCCACTCTGCACCAGGTCTATCGACGCGCGCTCCCCAGGGAGGCGTCTCCGCGTTTCCACTCGAAAGGGGAACGAGCAGGGCCGCGGTACGCGCAGAGAGCGAGGCGACACCAGGTGGTGATTCCGCACCCTCGAGTGCCAGGAGGCCGAGCAGCGCTTCCGCAGTAGCGGTGGCCGATCCACCAATCAGACGTCCGGCGCCGACCTCGCGCGCGAGACGCGCGACGGTACGATCGAGGACAGGGCGCATTGCCGCAAGATGTAGAGAATCGCGCGGGCCGAGTATGCGCACAGCTTCGCCAAGTGCCCAGAGACTGCGAGCAGCCCAGTACGACATGCTCTTGCGACTGCTCGGTGCATCGCGGTTCAATCTCCCTTGCGCGTCGACGAAGTTGACGAATTCGCCATCGCCCTGCTCCATCGACACGACGAATGCGAGCAGCTTAAGTGCTTCGTCATGCGCGCGCGCATCGCCGGTCTGCTCGTACGCACGCAGGTACACGACCGCGGCGCGCGCTGCATCGTCGAGGCTTGCAATCCCCTCGTACCCGTCCCGTGCCGGCGATCCGACCGGGCGATAGTCCGGCGCTTCCGCGTAGAGCGACACGACACGCACCGGCCGTCCCGCGACTACAGCGTCGAGCCCGAGATGTCGCAGGTAGTCCAGGTTGATCGCCAACGGCGCGGGACCGGCGGGTACGGGGTCCACTTTTCGGCCGCAGCCTTCAGCCAGTATGGCCACGACAGGCAGCGACATGAGAATCCGCAGTCTCTTCGCAGTGTTTGTGCCGATCACAACGGAATACCACTCTGGCCGAGTCCGATAGCTGTCTCCAGAGAGTCTACAAGGTCTCGCTTGTTGACTCGGGCTGCGGCTATCGACACATCGGCGGCGCCATAGTAGACGATCAGATCGTCTCCAACCGCGACGAGTCCCTGCGCAAAGACAACTCGCACACCAGTCCTGAAATTGGCGGGATCCAACTGCGGAATATGGCCCAGCTCGATCTCATAAGGCGCTTCCGGCATGAGCGCGGGCGTATCTGACACATAGAGAACCGTCTCCGGGTTTTGCAGGTCAAGCACGCACCACCCCATCGAATACACATTGCCTTCTTCGATAGCGGTCGCGCCGTGAAAGGCCAAAAGCCATCCGATTCGCGTGCGGATCGGTGGCGAGCCCGCGCCGACCCGTGAGCTGCGCCAGGTATCCGGCTGCGGCCCGATCAACGACACACCGTTCAGCGGCCACGCCTCGTCAAGCGAGGACACCCTGATGCACTCGATACGGGGCATCGGCCGATGAAGCACGACGTAATTGCCGTCCACTTTCTCGGGAAATATCACGCAGTTCTTGTTGTCGCCGGCGATGCGCGGTCCGTGACGTTGATAGCGGTCCGGCGCCAGGAGATCGTCGGTCGTGATCAGGCAGACTCGCGGGCCAGCCGGCGAGTAGCCTGTATATGTGATTGCGTAACGGGCATCATCCTCGAGCCAGGTGATGCGGGCATCTTCGACACCCCATTCCTCGTAGACCTCCTCGCGGGCAACGGCGGGCCGGTCCCATATTTCATCGATCCGCTCACCATCCGACGAGAGCGCCAACGTCAGGCAGGATCGGTGCGTGTCTTTTTCGAACACGCGGACAAGAAGGACGACGCGGCCGCTTGCGCGATCGATTGCTGCTCCCGGATTGAACGTGCCGGTTGTCCGGGTAAAGGAGATATCGGATGGGCTGATCAGCGGGTTCGTGGCGAGACGCGCGAGGGGCGCAATCATGAATGGTTTCCGGACAGCCAGCTGCCATAGAGCCGCTCGAAGTGGGCTCCAGGAGAACTGTAATATTCCTCGGGACTGACATCCAGAACGCGGGGGGCTACCGCCGCCGGGCTATCTAGCGTGCCGGCATCGCGACGCTGCCTAAACTTACGAAACACATCCGCCGCGGGCTTCTCGTTCCCGTCCGACCGTACGAGCCCGAACGTCCGCTCGCGCACCGCAGTCGAGAGTGGCGCCCGGTTGAAGATCCGCGCATCGTAGTCGCCATAGGACCACGCGTACGCCCCGGCCGCGCCCGTCGTCAGCAATCTATCGAGCACTGCGTTGTAATAAGTCGCGGCCTCGTCCTCAGACGCGAGATACTGCGATAGCGGGTGTCCCAGAAAATTGTCGGTGATTGTATGGCCCGCCGATCCGGGTGGAGCGGTGCACAACCCGAACTCCTGCATCAGTGTCGGCCGACCGCTGCCCGCCAGTCCAGCGGTGAGTGCGCAGGAAAACGGCACCAGCTCCGGATCCAGGAAAGAGCGCGCCGTCTTGCAGTAGAGTGGATAGGCGTGCATCACATCCTCGTCCGCCACGCCGGCGATATCGTCGACGCGCATGTAGTTCGCTGTCGTCAGCGAGGGCAGGTGCGCGCCGATCTGAATCGGCGTGCCGCGAGCAACTCGCCGGACTGTATTCGCCAGCAGTGACGCCCAGAGCCAGCCGGCATCCCTCGACCGTGGACGCTGGGCATCGTCGATCTCATTTGCCAGATCGAACGCCCGAATTGACTCGTCGCCCGAGAGTGCGCGAGCGCACGTCTCGACAAGGAGCGCCTGTGAACGGAGGATAACGGGATCCGAGAACAGGTCGGCGGGCATGCCCTGAGAGTCCAGCATCCACTCCGGCCACCAGAATCGCCCACTCATGTTGATCGTGATCAGCGTGGGCACCACCCGCAGACCGGCGTCTTTTGCCGCGAGAACCACCTCCTCGAGCCGGGCAACCATGTCCGGCGCAACCGTCATCGGTCGCGGAAGGAAATCCCGCGTGAGAGCGAACACTCTCACAACGTCGAACCCGATACTTGCCATCTGTGCCATGTCGTCGCGCACCTCGGCGATGTCCAGCTCGCGCCACATGTACATCGCGCTTCGCCGCGGCCAGTAATTGACACCAAGCTCGAACGTCACGGTTCCGACAACCCTGCGAGGATCACGTCAAGCGAGAGGTCCGCGACAGCTGTGACTCCATCGGCAGCGCCGTAGTAGATCCGTACGAGACCGCCATCGGCCAGCAGACCGCAGGTGAACACCACGCCGCCGAAGAAGCCATGGCGTTCGTAATCGGCTTCCGGCTGAAGGATCGGGCCGCGTGATCGTCCAATCACGCGCGCTGGATCGCGCGCATCGAGGAGAAGCGCCCCCAGGGCGTATGTCGGCGGCGAGCCGGTTACACCGTGATAGACGGCGAGCCATCCATCGTGCCCGGCATCGCGGACCCGGAATGGAACGGCGCCTCCTCCGATCTTGGAATCATCCCAGTTGCTGCTGCGCGCTCCGGCCACGAATTGATGGTTGCCCCATGACATAAGGTCCGGTGAGGATGCCATCCAGATGGCCTGGTGTCCAATCCCCTCAGGCATCGGACGGTGGAGGGCGACGTAGCGTCCGTCGATCTTTTCGGGGAAGATTGTGACGTCCCGGTTCGGAGGTGGGAATATTATGCCGTGGCGGTCGAAGATTTTAAAGTCTTTGGTCGACGCTAGCGCTGTCGAAATGCCGTATTGCGATACGGCCGTGTAGTTGATCCAGTAAGTCCCGTCGATCGAGGTGATGCGCGGGTCTTCGATGCCGAACGATTCGTAAACCGTTGCGGGCGATAGTGCGGGTGTGGGCTCGATCTCGAAATGAACACCGTCATTCGAGCGCGCAACACGCAGGTGTGAGATGGAAGTCAGCCAGGTCTTGCCATCGACAACCACGATCCTCGGATCGGTCGCATCCACATTGCTCTCATCACGCGACCACCTCCGGACCTCGATGCGTCCTGACTGCGCGTCGAATACCGGCGCAGCGATTTCACCGCCCGAACTCACGGGGGCGGCTTCAGCAACGCGCAACAGCAGTATCACATCACCCAAATACCGGGTGACGCCCGGATTGAAGACGCCCACTACGTCGAGGTCGGGCCTCGAAGGCCGAACCATCGCCGGCGTGATAATCGGATTCTCGGGAGCCCGGCGCGCCGTCACGTTGGTATCAGCGCCATCAGTATGCCTGGTCCCATTTCGCCGACAAACGCATTGCCGAGTCGATGATGCCGACCATGCTGTATGTCTGTACGAAATTGCCCCACAGCTCGCCTGTTTGCGGATCAATGTCCTCTGACAGGAGCCCGTGGCGATTTCGATGGGCGAGCAGATTCTCGAACAGTGCGCGCGCCTCGCTGTCGCGACCAATCGCCGCCAGCGCGTTGATGTACCAGAAAGTACAAACTGTGAATGCATTCTCCGGCATTCCGAAATCGTCCCGCTCGGTGTACCTGAAGATGAAGCTGCCCCGCCTGAGCTCCTGCTCTATGGCGCGTACCGTTCCGGCGAAGCGGGGATCGTCCGCCGCTAGAAATCCGACTTCATTGAGGCGTAGAAGGCTCGCATCGAGTGTATCGCCGTCCATCGTGGCCATGAAGCTGGTATGCGTTGAGCTCCACGATCGATCGCAGATAACGGTGTGCATGCGATTGGCGTGCGTGCGCCAGTACTTGGCTCGCTCCTCCAGACCGATGTGCGCGGCGATTCGCGACAAGCGGTCGCAGCCGGCCCAGCACATGACGCTCGAGAAGGTGTGCACGCGCATCCTGCCGCGCAGCTCCCAGATGCCCGCGTCCGGCTGGTCGAATAGTTCTGCCGCCAGCTCGCCCACTTCTTCGAGCCGCAGGAAGAGTTTGTCATCGCCGCTCCGCACCAGGCGGCGGTCGAAGAACGCCACTGGCGTCGCGAGTATGGCGGCCCCATAGACGTCATGCTGCACCTGGCGGTCTGCAAGGTTGCCGACACGCACCGGTCCCATTCCGCGATATCCTGCCAGACACTCTGCCTCGTGTTCGTCGGGGATCGAGCCGCCGTCAATCCCGTACAGGGGCTTGAGTCGTCCGTCCTCCGCTTCGGAGATGCGGTCGAGCAAAAACTCCAGGTAACGCTCCATCGCGCGGGTGGCGCCGAGCCGGTTCAACGCATTGACGACGAAATAGGCGTCACGAATCCAGCAGTACCTGTAATCCCAGTTGCGCGCGCTGTTCGGCGCCTCGGGAATCGACGTAGTAACCGCCGCGACAATTGCACCTGTCTCTTCGACCACGTTGAGCTGAAGCGTGATCGCCGCGCGGATCACAGCGTCCTGCCACTCGAACGGAATCGCCAGCATGCGAACCCATTCCCGCCAGTGCAGGCACGTCTCGTCGAAGAAACGCTGCCCCGCTTGAACGGGGGACTCGCTGACCGGTTCGTCCCCTCCGAGCAGCATGGCAACTGCGTCGTCGAGCTCGAACGAATTCTCATCGAGTATTGCAGCGATCGGCGCATTGGTCGTCAGCCTCAGCACGAGCTCGCCCCCATCGTAGCGGATGTGATTGGCAGCGGCTGTGGCCTGTGACCGTTCACAGCCGTATCTGATGGCAGGTGTGAGACCCACACGAATGCGCGGGTTGCCCGATGTCCTGCGAACCTGTCTCACGAGCAGCGCCGGACAGAAGATCCGGCCCTGCTCCCAGTAACGCGGAGCGAAATCCGTAAGCTCGATCGATCCTCCGCTCGCGTCGTACGATCGCGTCACCAGGATCGGCGTGTTCCGGATGTATTCCTGTTCGGTCCGCACGACGCCTTCTAGCTCGACGCTGAACATCCCAGGCTCATTGGCGCCGTTGTCACTCCCGCCACGCAGCAGCGAACAAAAAACGGGATCACCGTCGAGGCGCGGAAAGCATCCCCACGAAATCTCCCCGGCGGCATTTATCAGGGCGGCCACCGCACCATTGCCGATCAGTGCCAGCTCGAGTGACATCGGGGGAGAATAGCGTAAATCCTGATGATCTGCGCGGCCATCAGCGCGCGACGCCACGGTTTGCCCGCTGACCGGCGATGGCATCTGACGACGCTGGCGCTCGGTGATCTCGGGGCTACTTTTCGGACTCGCGCGACGTTTCCCGCTCCGGAGAATTCCACACATGTCAGACGACACGAGATCGCGCGCGCCCACGAAGTTGATCGCGCTGACCGTCGTCGTTGCGGCCCTGGCCGGTGCGTATGCAGTAGTGACGCGGAACAGTGGCGACGAAGGCAGCGCCGCAACGCGACGACAGGGTTTTGAGGAGAGCGCGGAGGCTGCAGGGATCGGTTTTCGGATGAACTTCCTCCCCAGGGAGCAAGGCGAGCGATTCCGCATCAATCTGTACGATCACGGCGCCGGGCTGGCCGTCGGCGACTATGACGGCGATGGCCGCGAGGACATCTATTTTCTCAACCAGCTCGGGCCGAACGCGCTCTACCGCAATCTGGGCAAAGGATCCTTCGTCGACGTGACGGCAAAAGCGGGCGTTGCCTTGGGCGACCGAATTTCGGTAGGCGCCACGTTCGCCGACTACGACAACGACGGCAGGGCCGACCTGTTCGTGACGACGACAAGGGGGGGTAACGTTCTCTGGCGCAATCGGGGCGACGGCAGCTTTGAAGACGTGACAACTGCGGCCGGAGTGGCTCATGTCGGACACTCGCAAGCCCCCGTGTTCTTTGATTTTGACAACGACGGCGACCTGGATCTGTACCTCACAAATACCGCTCGGTGGACCACCGACGTTTTTGACTCGGTCGCGCGCAACTTCGAGGGCAAGCCCGACCTCGGTAGCCTGATGACCAGCGCCGAGGAATCCAACGTCCTTTATCGCAACAATGGCGATGGCACCTTTACCGACCGGACCCGCAGCGCCGGCCTTCGAGGACGCGGCTGGGCGGGTGACGTCGCAGTGTTCGACTATGACGAAGACGGTTTTCTCGATTTGTTCGTGCCGAGCATGTTCGGCCGCGGCCAGCTCTATCGGAACAGCGGCGCAGGCACGTTCAGCGACGTCACCGAAGCGAGCCTGGGCCGGACTCCGCACGGTGCAATCGGAGCCAAAGTGTTTGACTACGACGGCGATGGACGGCTCGACCTCTACGTAGTGGACATGCACTCCGACATGTGGATGGGGGCTGATGCACAGCACCGTTCTCTCGCGACGGCGACCCTCACACAGCACCAGCGGTTCCTCTCTCCGATGGGTCCGACGGCGAACGAAAAAGCGGAACGATTCGCCGAGACGCAGCGTGCGATGTTCGCGACGGAGGGCGAGCAGTACGACGCGTTGCTCTTCGGCAACGCACTCTACCGCAATCTCGGCGGAGGGAAGTTCACCGAGACCGCTGTCGCGGCGGGGCTCGAGACGCTGTGGCCGTGGGGTGCGGCGACGGGTGACTACGACAATGACGGCGACGAAGACGTCTTCATCGCTTCGGGGATGGGCTATCCGTTTTACTATTGGCCGAACCATTTGATGATGAACAACGGGAGCGGTTCGTTCGAGGATCGGGCCGCCGCACTTGGTGTCGAGCCACCGGCGGGCGGCACCTATCTCGACGAAAGGATCGGCGGTCAGCCGGCCGCGCGGAGCTCGCGAAGCGCCGCCACAGGTGATTTCGACGGCGACGGCCGGCTCGAGATCGTCACTAATAATTTCAATGACGGCCCTTACTATTTCGCCAATCGATTTGCTCCGCGGAACTACGTGACTCTCAGGCTGACAGGCACCAGCAGCAACCGGGACGCTATCGGCGCCGTGGTTCGGCTTCAGGCTGGGGCGACTACCATGGTCCGTCAGGTGAGCCCGGCGGGTGGGTACCTGTCGCACTCGAGCCGTGTCGTCCATTTCGGCCTGGGTGATCGCATGAAGATCGACCGGATCGAGATCCGTTGGCCGCGCGGGATCGTGCAGACCATGCGCGACCCGGCGATCAATCGTCTCCATCAAATTCGAGAGCCGGCGCAATGACGCAGGCACGGCCTTACGAGCCCTTCGCGCGCGGGCCAATTTTCCCGCCGGGGGTGACATGAAGACGATCAGCGCTTCGCGATGCGTGAATGTTCTGCTCCTCGCCGGCTCAATTCTTGGAACGAGGATTGTGCCGGCCCAGACTCGAACGGTTGAGCCGGTGCTGGGATTTCCTGAAGCGGGGCTCGACGATCCCGCCGCATATCAGGGATACCAGACGCGGTTCTTTCGGGATGCCGGCGGCAATGCCGTACAGGTTTATCTCGATGCGCGCACGGGGCGTGTGGTGACGGTCATGGCGGACGCCGTGAACGAGAGCGTCGGGTTCACGGTTCGCGATGGCGATGGGAAACCGCTGCGGTTGGAGTGGGGATCGGGCACGGCGAACATCGCGAGCGCGGGATCGCGCAGGTCGATCGAATATCAGCTTGTCGCGGAGCAGCCGCAGATTCGGATAGGCTTGATTCTTCTTGGCTCGATGAGGGTCGAGCGCGATCTGGTCTACTCGGGGCGCCACCTGAAAACATACGCCCTCCCGGTGTTTCCAATCCGCGAGCTGAACGAGATGATGGTGAACCTCGGCCGTCTCGCCCCCGATGAGCGAAACCGACAGCTCGGCCTGCTGAACGTGCGCGGACTGCCCGAGCTACGGAGGAGGATGCAGCCGACGTTCACGTCTGCTGTCTCGGGACCGCGGCGGTCAGTGAGGGTAGCGCAGGCAGCGTTGGATGGAAAAACAAATCTGGAGCTCGAGCTGTCGGTCGATCCACGCGAGGCGACGATCATCACCGCCGCGCAGACGGTCTCGATACGAGCGGTGTCCAGCCGTCCGATTCGATTCTCGGTCCGGGTGACCACCGACGCCGCGTCGCTCACGCCGCTCGCCCGCAATGAGATCTTCAACGCGGCGTTCCTTCGCTTCGCCGACAGCGCGCGTGCTTCCGCCGATCGCGTCACCACCTCGGCCGCCGCGCGGACCAGTGTCGATTCCGGTGTCATATCCCGTTCCCGACGGCTCGAGCGGGACATGCGCTCCGTGGAGCTGCTGAGTGCCAGGGAGAAGCTGATGGCGGGGATGCCGAACTACGCGACGTACTTCGGACGCGACATGATGATGACCGCGCTCATGATGGAGCCTGTCTGGTCCGACGCGATGGCGGAGCACGTCATCGCCAGCGTACTCCGCAAGCTCGGGCCTGCCGGCGATGTGAGCCATGAAGAAGCGCTGGGTGGCCAGGCAATAAGAGAGAACGCGGCCGAGTACAATGCACGGCTCGCAAAGTATTTCCAGGCGAGGCGAAGCGGAAATCGCGTCGTTGCCGACTCGGCGCTGACGCAGGCGCGCGCGCTTCTCGCGAATCTCCAGCTGGTTCGCGAGAACTACAATATGCTCGACGACGAGTTTCAGCTTCCGGTACTCGCCGCTCGCTATCTCGGTAACGCGTCAGTGCCCGCGGCACGCAAGAGGGCGTTCCTCGCCGATTCCTCGGAAGGCAGGGGGCCGCGAGTGGAGCTGCTGCTGAAAGAATTGCGACTCGTGGCGGCGATGGCCGCACCGTACGCGAGGCAGCCGGTAGTTGAAAATCTGGTCGCCTCACCGCGACAGGATTCGACGCATTGGCGGTCGGTGAGCTGGCGCGACAGCGGCGCCGGGTACGCGAACGGCCGCTTCGCGATGGACATCAACGCGATCTGGGTACCGCGCGCGCTGGAATCCATCTCGACGATACTCGCGTCGCTGAAAGAGCTGGGGTTTGCGCCCGACCGTCTGAGTGATCCGACTGCAGGAGGGAATGCAAATGCGCTCGCCGGGTACGCGCGCGATCCCGCATCGCTCCGACGCGCGGTGGAAAACTGGAATGGAGCCGCCCGGCACTTCGTGGTCTCGCTGGGCTCCGACGAGGTTCGCGCTCGAGTGCAGGCGAAGCTGCGATCATTGCCTGCGGGCGAAATGGCGTACTGGCAGCGCGCAATTGCGGTGACTGCCGCCGATCGCCAGCCACTAGAGTTTCTTGCAATCTCGCTCGATGCCGGCGGCAGACCGATTCCGGTAGTGAACAGCGACCCCGCGACGGGTCTCTTTCTGCATGATGGCGGCGCTTCGAACAGCCCCGCCGATCGCGACAAGGCAATCCGTGACGTGCGCTCATTCCTGCGCACATATCCGGTTGGACTGTTCGTCGACTCTCTCGGTCCCGTCGTAGCGAGCGACGCCTATGCCACGCCCCAGGTGTGGGACGCGTTTCGCAGGGACACGTATCACTCGCCCCGAGTCGTGTGGGGTCGCGAGGTGAATCTCATCATGCTCGGCCTGATCAAGCAGATCACTTCCGCGGTCGATGGGTCGGGAAGGCCGCGTGACGCATCTCTCGCCCCATACGTGCAGGAGCTGCGCGATGCGCTCCGCCGCGTGACTGGGGCGGTAGACGCGTCGGCACTGAAACACCAGGAGCTCTGGAGCTACGAGATCGAAGGGCGACGGCTCGTGCCTATCCGCTACGGTGCGAGCACGGATATTCAACTCTGGAATGTCACCGCTCTCGCGGTGCAGTTCGCATTGTCGCAGCTGCCTCGATAGTTGATGCCGCACGCAACCACTATCGCGGTCGCGGCGTGCCTTTTGCTAGCCGCGTGCAGTGACACGGAGTCCGACCGGCAGCAGGGAAGTGTCATCAAGTTCTCCGGCAGTGCTCTCGGCGCCGAGGGAACGCTGGTAGCACGGCAGATCGATCGCTTCAACAGTCTGCATCCCGACATCCATGTCGAGCTTCAGCGAACGCCCGACGACGCAACGCAAAGACATCAGCTTTACGTGCAGTGGCTCAACGCGCGTGTCGGAACCCCGGATATCCTCATGCTCGACGCCATCTGGACGCCCGAATTCGCTGCTGCCGGATGGATCCTGCCGCTGCGACGGTTCGCCCCGGCGATCGCCGATTTCTTTCCGGCCACCGTCGAAGCCAACACCTGGTCGGGTGACTTGTACGCGCTCCCGTGGTTTGCGGACGTTGGCCTTCTCTACCGTCGCACCGATCTGGTTCCGAACGAGCCGCGCAGTCTGGATGAGCTCGCAACGGAGGCCGCCAGGGCGATTAAGCGCCCCGGTGGCCCGCGCTACGGAATCGTCTGGCAAGGCGCACGCTACGAAGGCCTCATAACCACGTTTATGGAATACCTCGGAGCGTTCGGCGGGCAGATTCTGGATGAGCGCGGGCGCGTTGCGATCAACCGACCGGAAGCGGTGCGCGCAGTCACGTTCATGCGTGACCAGCTATATGAATCCCGCATCGCGCCGCTCGACGTGCTGACATGGCATGAGGAAGAGGCGCGCTTCGCCTTTCAAAACGGCAACGCCGTGTTCATGCGCAACTGGCCATATGCATTCGAGCAGTTGACCGCCAGTGCGGAGTCGCGCGTGGCGGGAAAGTTCGCGGTTTCGCCAATGCCGGGCGCGGCAGGCGGCCGCTCCACTGCCGCACTCGGGGGCGCGCAGCTGGCGATCAACAGGTACTCCGAGTCGCCCGACGCAGCATATCGGTTGATCGCGTACCTCACCGCACCGGAGCAGATGATCGAGCGCGCGCAGGCGGTGGGACAGTATCCCACACGCCCAGCGCTGTATGATGATCCACGGCTGGCGGCCGTGCGGGCCATCCCGCTCCAGCAGGCGAAGCGAGCGATCGAGAATGCGACGCCGCGTCCAGTCACTCCGATCTACACGGAGATGTCCGAGATTCTTCAGATAGAGCTGCATCGTGCCCTTGTCCGTCAGGCCGAGCCGCAGGCGGCAATGAACACGGCGGCGTCGAGGATCGAGGCCCTGATGAAGCGGACGGGAATGCGAACGCTGACTGGCGCCACCGGCCGGTGAAATACGAGGCGCGGCTGGGCTGGATGCTGGTGGCTCCAGCGATCGGAGTGATCGGATTGATCGCGATTTTTCCGCTCGGCTGGACGCTGTGGGAATCGCTTCATATGCACGAGCTGCGAATGCCATGGCTGGGCAATCCGTTCATCGGACTCGGCAACTACGCCGAGATTGCGGGTGACCCACGCTTCTGGGCGGCGCTCGGACATACGGCGTTTTTCACCGTGACGTCGATTTCTCTGGAGCTGGTGATCGGACTGTTCCTCGCCCTGGCGATGAATCGTGCCTACCGCGGCCGCGGTTTAGTGCGGGCGGCGATACTCGTTCCGTGGGCGATTCCGACAGTGGTCGCGGCACTACTCTGGCGCTTCATGTTCGAATCGGAATCGGGCATCGCGAATGCGATACTCGTCGATGTGGGGATACTCGATCAACCGATAGTGTGGTTCATCGAGACGGCCACGGCGTGGGTGCCCGTGATTCTGGCCGATGTGTGGAAGACAACCCCGTTCGTTGCCTTGCTGCTGTTGGCGGGACTTCAGAACATTGACCTGAGCCTTTACGAAGCCGCGGCGGTGGATGGTGCCAACGGGTGGTGGCAGCTGCGCCACATAACGCTGCCGCTGCTGAAGCCGGCCATTCTCGTCACGCTGATTTTCCGGACGCTCGACGGGTTTCGCGTCTTCGACCTCATCTACGTACTGACCGGCGGCGGGCCAGGCACATCCACAGAGCCGGTAGCCCTCTACACGTTCAACGCTCTTCTTCAGAATCTCAGATTCGGTTACGGCTCCGCCTTGTCGGTCGTGATATTCGCCATCACGTTCGGTCTGGCGATGCTGTACGTGAAAGGCCTTGGCGTACGTCTGGGCGGAGAGGAGCGATGACGCTTCGTCCGCAGCGATGGGCATTCGGCGCGGCTCTCGCTCTGCTCGTACTCTTTACGCTTTTCCCCTTCTACTGGGCGATGGTTGCGTCGTTTACACCGGACGCCGCGCTGTTTCGCGAGCCGTCGCTGTGGCCTCGCACGATAATCCTCGATCATTACCGCGCACTTTTCGTCGAACGCGATTTTCTGACACCCATCCGCAACTCGCTCGTGGTAGCGGGCACTACCACCGTGTTTTGCCTTGTTGTCGGAACGCTGGCGGCGTACGCGCTCGCCCGCCTGGATTTCAAAGGAAAGCCGGCGATCATGGCCTTCATTCTCGCGGTGACGATGTTTCCGCAGATATCGATCGTAAGCCCCTTGTACCTGTTGCTGCGCTCCTTGCGGCTGATCGATACATATCCGGGCCTGATCATGCCGTACATGACATTCGCGATGCCGCTGACGGTGTGGATCCTCACCGGCTCGATTCGCCAGATTCCTCGCGATCTCGAGGAGGCAGCGCATGTTGACGGAGCGTCGCGAAGACAGAGCTTTACGAAAATTCTGCTGCCGCTCGCCGTGCCGAGCATCGCGACAACCGGCATTCTGACATTCATCTATTGCTGGAACGAGTTCCTGTTCGCGCTGTCGTTCACTCTTGGGCCGGAACGGCAGACTGTTCCCGTCGCTATCGCGCTGTTCCGCGGCCAGTACCAGGTGCCGTGGGGTCAGATTCTGGCGGCCGCCGTCGTCGCGACGGCTCCCGTCGCGGTGATGGTACTCGGCTTTCAGCGCCGCATCGTGCAGGGACTTACCGCCGGCGCCGTCAAGGGCTGATGGAGAAATCTGATGAAGACAACCGCGCGACAAGTGATGAGCGATACTCGATGAGCGCCAGCTGATGGCGCGCATCGCGCTGGAACACGTCGACAAGGTTTACGCCAACGGTTTTGTTGCCGCGCGTGACCTCAGTCTCGAAGCTGCCGACGGAGAGCTGCTAGTGCTCGTGGGACCTTCGGGTAGCGGGAAGTCTACCGTGCTGCGCCTGATGGCAGGGCTCGAGCAAGTGACAGGCGGAACTATTCGCATCGGCGAGCGCGACGTCACTGATCTCCCTCCGCAGAAACGCGACATCGCGATGGTGTTTCAGAACTACGCACTCTATCCGCACATGACAGTGCGGGAGAATCTCGGATTCGGACTCAGTATCCGAAAGCAGCCTGTCGCGCTGATAAATGAGCGAGTGCGAATGGTCGCAAGCTCGCTCGGCCTCGACGCAATGCTCGACAGAAAGCCGGCACAGCTTTCCGGCGGGCAGCGGCAGCGGGTGGCGCTCGGACGCGCGATCGTGCGCGAGCCGCTCGCATTTCTTTTCGATGAGCCACTGTCGAACCTCGACGCGCAGCTTCGGGTGGAAACGAGAGTCGAGCTCTCGCGGCTGCACCAGAAACTTGGGGCGACGATGGTCTACGTCACCCACGACCAGTCCGAAGCGTTGACACTGGGAGATCGCATTGCCGTTCTTCGCGACGGCGTTCTGCAGCAGGTAGCGTCACCGATGGAGCTCTACTCACGCCCGGCTAACAGGTTCGTCGCGGGCTTCATTGGAAGCCCGGCAATGAATTTTATCGAAGGAACGTTGTCGGCGGAGACAACCGGGAGTGAGAGCGGCGGGCGATTCACCTTCAAGGGAGGCGATCTGGTGCTCGACGTTCGCTGCGACTCGCCGGCCTCATCCAGCGTGGTGCTCGGTGTCCGGCCGCAGCATCTCGAGGTTGTCGGAGATGCCGACGGTATGCTTCGCGCCGAGGTGACGCTGGTGGAGCCGATGGGGAACGAGCAGATCGTGTACGTGTCGCTCTCCGGGGGTGAGCGGCTTGTTGCCGTCGCACCTCCGGAGCCGCCGATGAAGCAGGGTGAGAGAGTGGCGATTCGGGCGAAGCGCGACGCCGTGCACCTGTTCGATGCGAAGAATGGCGTGAGGCTCAGCTGTGGGGGAGTGCAGCCCTCTCGGGACTGAGGATGGAGGGCCCATGCGAACTCAGGACCAACGGCAAACGCCGATCAGCGACTTATCGAGGATGGAGGACACTCGGGGTCCTCGGTAGTTCCTCGGTAGTTGCTGGTGCTCCTCAAGACACCGGATTGCCCTACTTCATGGGGCGACCGCGCCCGCGGTCGTGACTTCGAACAAGTATGCGCAACGTCTGTTTCCATCGCGACGTGAAAAGAATCGGTAGTCGCG
>Ga0136617_10000578_pt1 | contig 31153 bp, 33 predicted proteins | sample AntDrymUQ3222106_2_FD_129672 | JGI IMG/M metagenome (GOLD analysis project Ga0136617, IMG submission 129672) | Polar desert sand microbial communities from Dry Valleys, Antarctica - metaG UQ322 (21.06) | ecosystem: Environmental > Terrestrial > Soil > Desert | place: Antarctica: Dry Valley... | reverse complement strand
CGCTGGCCTCGGCACTCGGGCTGGCCGCCTGGCTCCTGGCGGTCGACGGAGCCGGGGTAGACCCGCCGCTGCAGGCGCCGATCACGAGCGCGAGGGCAACGCCCACTGCTCCGACGGTCGCACCCCGGCTGATTCTGCGCGCTCGGCCCATCGTCACGGGTCGTTCCGGCGCAGACAGGGTCAGATCGTGCTGACTGATGTCCACGTAGTCTCCTCCTTCGGCTCGCACACACCGCGCGGTGGCGGACTCAGCGGGCCCTGAGCCGAAGCGTCCCGCTCGGACGACTCCGGCGTCATCGGCAGCGTCGTCCGCAGCGTTGCGGAGACGTTTCACTCCGGCGACAGGCAGGCCGGGCGAGGGTGTCAGGCAGGTTTCACCGGAGTGATGCCGCCGAACATACACCGTCGGTCAAGACGTGCCAGCGGATCGGGCGGGGTTGCGGCGCTGACGTATCGTGCGTTGGTTGGATTGGCCCAGTGAGACCTGCGTGACTCCGTGACCAGCACGACCAACCGCCCCGTCGCGCGCAAGAGCTTTCACGTCGACGCCGCGTCCGACGGGGCCGGCCTCGAGATGCTCAAGGCGCTCGGCAGCGAGACGCGCATCGCGATCCTCCGCTACCTCGGCGATCGGGTCGTGCCCGTCAACCAGATCGCGCAGGACCTGGAGCTGCCGGCCTCCACGGCCACGATGCACATCAACGTCCTGGAGCGCGCGGGCCTCCTCCACACGGAGATGCGACCGGCGAGCCGCGGCCTCCAGAAGGTCTGCGCCCGGACGTATGACGAGCTGGTCATCGATCTGCCGCGCGGCCCGCACCACACGCGCAACGCCATCGAGCTGAGCATGCCGGTCGGAGGCTACTCGGACTTCGACCTCCAGCCCACCTGCGGGCTGGCCGGTCGGGACGGGCTGATCGGCTTTCTCGACGACCCGAACTCGTTCTACGAGCCGGATCGGGTCCTCGCCCAGCTGCTCTGGTTCCGTGCCGGCCACATCGAGTACCGCTTCCCGAACCGGGTTCCGCCCGGCGCCCGGATCCTGTCCGTGCAGCTGACCGCCGAGGTGTGCAGCGAGGCGCCCCTCCACGACGACGACTGGTCGAGCGACATCAGCGTCTGGATCAACGACATTCACCTCGGCGAGTGGACGTGCCCCAGCGACTTCGGCGGGCGGCGCGGCCGGCTCACGCCCAGCTGGTGGGAGGAGAAGGACTCGCAGTTCGGGGTCCTGAAGCGCTGGCGCGTCACCGACACCGGCACCTCGATCGATGGCTACGGTCTGTCGGACATCGGCATCGACGCGATCGGCCTGCGCGCCGGCGAACCGATCAGGCTGCGCATCGGCGTCCGTCCCGATGCCCAGTACGTGGGGGGCATCAACGTCTTCGGGCGGGAGTTCGGGAACTACCCGCAGGACATCGGCCTGCGCATCGAATACGACACCGGGATCCTCGCCGACTGAGGGCATGGCCGCGAGCCGCCGCGATATGTCCAGGGCATCCATTGGTATGGATTTGAAGCCTCGCGGCGCACACGCGCTAGGTCAGCGAAGGTTGCGATCAGGGGGAATCAACGGATCGGTTCGCAGGTGCTGGTGTGCTTCAGGTTTCCCTGCGCCCGAGAGGAGGAGAGCCCGGATGTCCTGGATTGCGCGGCGCACGTCGTCCCGTCGATCGCTGGTCCCCATCGTGGTCGCCTTGCTGGCGATCGCCGTGCTGCTGCCGGCCACGGCCGCCGCCAATGGTGGTGGGAATCGGCCCGACAGCCATCGCAACCCGCTCGAGCCAAGAACCCGGATCGGAACCGGCATCGTCGAGAGCTGCGCCGATCCCACCGCCATCTACGGTCAGGAGGGCGAGCGGAAGTGGTACATGTACTGCACCGCCGACCCGCTCAACGACGAAGACCGCGACGCGTCGGGCGACTTCAACTTCCGGCGCATTCCCATGATGGAGTCGCGCGACCTCATCAACTGGACCTACAAGGGCGACGCCTTCACGGACATCCCGGCATACGCGCGTGAGGACACCGGTCTCTGGGCACCGGAGATCCAGTACTACCCGGCCACCGGCAACTATCACCTCTACTACACGGTCACCGAGACCACGGCCGGCGGCAGCGCGATCGGAGTGGCCACCAGCCCCACGCCGCTGGGTCCCTGGACGCACAGCGCTGCACCGGTCGTCGAACCGCACCCCGCCGACTGCTGCCCCGATTCGCGCCGCTGGGTGTTCGACCCCGAGGTGCTGCGCACGAACGGCCCGGACTACATCTACTTCGGCTCGTACTTCGGCGGCGTCAGCGTCCGGGTCCTCGACGAGAGCGGCCTGACCTCCGTCGCCGCGACGCAGAAGAACGTCGCGATCGCCAACAAGTACGAGGGCGCCGAGATCGAGAAGCGGGGCGGCTGGTACTACCTCTTCCTGTCTGCCACCGACTGCTGCCGCGGGCCGCTCACGGGCTACGCGGTCTTCGTGGGCCGGTCCCAGTCGCCCACGGGACCGTTCCTCGATCGCTCCGGCCAGGATCTCAACGATGACGAGATCAACGAGGACCCAACCGATGGTCGAGCCGGCGGAACGCCCTTCCTGTACGGGAACGGCAACCGCTGGGTCGGCACGGGCCACAACCACGTCTTCAAGGACTTCGGCGGGCAGTGGTGGACCATCTATCACGCCATCGACCGGAACGAGCCTTACTTCGAGGGAGGCGTCGATCTCTTCGGCGGCAATTGCTCCGTCGAGGGCCGACCGGACTCGGACCAGCCGTGCGGCGATTTGAACAAGCGCCCTGCCCTGCTCGACGCCATCGACTGGACGAGGGATGGCTGGCCGACGGTCAACGGCGGCCGTGGTCCCTCGGATTCCAAGCAGCCGGGGCCGGCCGCGCAGCCAGGCCAGGAGTCGCGGCACCGCGCCTCGTTCGTCCGCTGGCACCAGCCGGGCGACCGGATCCGCGAGCTGTCCGACGAGTTCAACAACGCCCGTCTTTCCCGGCGGTGGTCGTGGATTCGCGAGCCCGCCGCGGGCACCTGGGCGGAGGAGCCGGGCGGCTATCTCCGGATCGACACGCAAGCGGCTGACCTGTTCGTGAACAACAACACCGCATCGGTGCTGGTCGAATACGCGCCGAGGCGCGACTTCATGGTGGAGACGCGCGTCCGTCTTTCGTGGTCTGCCGAGGGTTGCTGCCCGAACTTCATCCAGGCCGGACTCGTGGTCTACGAGAACGACGACAACTTCGTGAAGCTGACGCCGGTCGGCATCTTCAACACCCGCCAGACGGAGTGGGCGAAGGAGCTCGCGCCGGTGCCGGAGGGCTATCCGCGCTACGGCAACAGCGTGGTGGGGCCTCCGGGCGGCGTCGAGCGGCACCCCACGGCCAGCCACCTCGGCGAGTGGACCACGCTGCGGATCGTCCGCGAGCGGGTTGGCCGCGAGGAGCACTACACCGCCTACACCAAGGCCGATGGCGGGGTCTGGGAACGGGGCATGACGTGGACCCACGATCTCGGTCGCAACGCCCGCATCGGGCTCGTCTCGATGGGCGGTGCCGGTGAGCAGGCGTGGTTCGACTACGTGCGCGTCTACGAGCTCGATGACTGATCGACAGCAGGCTTCGTATCCCCCCTGACCATCTCCGGCCGCCGCTGACGCGGGCGAGGGCCGCCGCCAACTCCTCCGGCGGCGGCCCCGTCGCTCCGCGCCCTGGCCGACGCAGCGCGCCTTTCGGCGGTCCGGGGATGGCTTCGGTCGCGGAGTGACCACAGTGGCGGCTGAGAGCGTCGCCGAGCGTCGTTGCGCGCACCCCGTGACCGGTCCAGCGGCTGGAAGGGCCGCCGACCGTCGTTTCGATCACCTGACGGCCGATCCAGCTGTCGGTGGCATCGCCGACCGCTGTTCCGGTCGCGCGGTGACCCGCCAGTAGTCTCGTCCTAGAAAGGCTTCCACCCGCACGAAACTCATCCGGCGCGCCGCGCGGCGCGAAGGAAGGTCGTGCTCCCCGAACACCCCACGCCGGACGACGCCGCCCTCACCCGACCGCTCGGCGGCCGGACGCGCCGCGTTGCCGCGGCCGTCAGCGGCCTGCTGGCCGCCGCAACCTCGGTGGCCGTCGGACATCTCGTCGCCGGGCTCGTCCAGCCGGCCGCCTCGCCGCTGCTCGCGGTGGGCAGCACCTTCATCGACCTCACGCCCGAATGGCTGAAGTCATTTGCGATCACCACGTTCGGCGAGGGCGACAAGATCGCGCTCCTCGTGGGGATCGCCGCCACACTGGCCGTGCTCGCGCTGGGCATTGGACTGCTGGGCCTCCGGAGCCGGCCCCTGGCCAGCGCCGCCATCGCCGCATTCGGCGTCGTCGGCGCCCTCGCCGCGGTCCTTCGTCCGCTGGGCGGGCCCATCGCGGTCCTGCCCTCGATCGTGGGCACCGTGGCCGGCGCCGCGGTCCTGATCCTGCTCATCCGTGCGGTGACCGGCCGGCGGGGCGCGACGCAGGCTCCCAGCCGTTCGCGCCGCCGATTCCTTGTCGCCGCTGCCGGTGCCGGCGCGCTGGCCGTCGCCTCGGGCGGTGTGGGGGTCTTCCTGTCCGGCCGTCGTGCCGCCGTCGCCGCCGCCGGTGGGGGAGTGGCGATCCCGGCGCCGATCGACCTGGCGCTGCCGGTGCCCGCCGGCACCGAGCTCGGGCTCGACGGTCTGACCCCCTTCTACACACCAAACGAGCGCTTCTATCGCGTCGACACTGCCCTGGAGATCCCGGTCATCGGCCCGGCCGACTGGCGGCTGCGCATCCACGGGATGGTCGACCGCGAGGTCAACCTCACCCTGACGGAGCTGCTCGAGCTGCCGCTGATCGAGCGCGACATCACGCTGACCTGCGTCTCGAACCAGGTCGGAGGGGGCTACGCCGGCAACGCCCGCTGGACCGGCGTATCGCTGGCCACGGTGCTGGGTGAGGCCGGCGTCCGCCCGGAGGCGGACCAGATCGTGTCGCGCTCCATCGACGGCATGACGATCGGCACGCCCACCTCGGTCGCGCTCGACGGACGCGACGCGATGCTCGCGGTGACCATGAACGGCCAGCCGCTGCCGGCCGTGAACGGCGCGCCGGTCCGGATGATCGTGCCCGGCCTGTATGGCTACGTCTCGGCGACCAAGTGGCTCGTCGACATCGAGCTCACCACGTTCGATGCCTACGACCCCTACTGGGTCGAGCGCGGCTGGGCGGACAAGGCGCCAATCAAGACGATGACCCGGATCGACACGCCGAGGCCGCTCGCCCGCCTGGCATCCGGCGAGCTGGCCGTTGCCGGTGTCGCCTGGGCGCAGGGTCGGGGCATCGAGCGGGTCGAGGTCCGGGTCGACGAGGGCCCCTGGCAGCAGGCCCGCCTCGCACAGGTTCCCTCGGCCGACACCTGGCGCCAGTGGGTCTGGACCTGGCCCGCCGAGCCAGGCCGGCACATCCTCGAGGCCCGCGCGACGGACGCCTCGGGCGAGACCCAGACCGGTGATCGCGCGGAGCCGTTTCCGAGCGGCGCCACCGGATGGCACTCCGTCGTCTTGACGGTCGCATGACCGTCGCCAATCAACGCCGTCCGGGCATCAGCGCCGGACGACCAACAAGGACACGACGCGCGCCAACCGGGCGCGGGTCAACAGAAGGAGTCACACGTTGAACACGAACAAGATCACACGGGCCCTCGGCGGCCTCGTGCTGGCGGCCGTGGTCGTCGGAGCCTGCACCAGCGGCTCCGGAGCCACCACCCGTCCCAGCACCAGCGCGGCCCCCAGCGCGGCCGCCAGCATGGCCCCGGAGAGCATGGCCCCCGAGAGCATGGCCCCCGAGAGCATGGCTCCCAGCGGGTCGGCGATGACGGGTGAGCAGTTCGGCGACGCCTGTTCGGCCGTCCCCGCCGACGGCGAGGGCAGCTTCGAGGGCATGGCCGACGATCCGGTCGCGACCGCCGCCTCGAACAACCCGGTCCTGTCGACGCTCGTCACCGCCGTCACGGCGGCCAACCTTGGCGACACCCTCAACTCGGCCGAGGACATCACGGTCTTCGCGCCCACGAACGACGCGTTCGAGGCGATGGACCAGGAGACCCTGACCGCGGCGATGGACGACCCTACGGGTCTGCTGTCGACCGTCCTGACGGGCCATGTCGTCGAGGGCCGGATCACTCCGGACATGCTCGCCGGTGAGCACGAGACCCTCGCGGGCACCACGATCACGGTCGAGGGCAGCGACGAGGACTTCACCGTCAACGGTGATGCGATGGTCGTCTGCGGCAACGTCGAGACCGCCAACGCGACGGTCTACATCATCGACGGGGTTCTTCTCCCGCCGGCGAACTAGGCCACGCACTCCCGGGTCACCCGCTTCGGGTGGCCCGCGGCCACACGGGCCGGGTCCGCGTCAGCCTCGGCTGGCCGGGCCCGGCTCTTGTGCGTTCAGTACAGCATCGTCGTGCCGGCCGGGAACTCGAATTCGAACGTCGCGGCAGGGAGTGACGCATCCGGCTGGTAGGCGGTGACGAGGGCATCCCGCGTGATGTCGCCCCCGATCGATTCGACGAGGCGGAGGATGGTGCCGTCCGCGCGATCCACCGAGATCTGGATGTGGAAGTCCGGCCGGTCGGCGGCCATCTCGATCACGCGAGGGTGGTCGCACTCCACGACGATCGCCTCGCGCCCCGCCACGACATCCGTGCCGGAGATCCAGCACTTGCCCGAGGCCAGCACGTTCTGGCAGTAGCCCGCGGGGTGGACGAAGGTCTCCGGCAGCGTCTCGGCGGGCAGCGCCGTGAGCGGCTCGTAGACCCGCGACGTGCCCGGAAAGTCGCGAGCCAGCCCGCGAACGCGGCTGCGCACCGGGCGCTGCGTCCCCAGGCGGTGCGGGCCGGAGTACGTCCGGACCGTCTCACCGTCGCTGATCCAGACCTCGTAGTTGCCGGCCGTGCCGCGGCTGGGTTCGCTGGTCGTGACCCTGGCCGCGCCGACGTGTCGCAGCGCGACATCGAGGGCCACGATCTGCTCGCCCCGCGAGCCGAAGGCACGCTCCTCGATCCGCATCCGGAGCGAGGCGAAGCGCAGCTCGGCATCGCGCATGAACGTGAACAGCTGCTCGAGCGATGGCAGCTCCGTCGCGAGCGCCACGATCTCCGGCCGGCGCCGCTCACCGGCCGCCACCGGCAGCGTCGCCGCGCGATCCCACAGGCGGGTCTCGGTCATCGGCTGAGTGTAGCGGCGCTCAACCGCCGGCCGGGCCGCCGCCTGAACCGCCACCCAGCTTGGGCTCCGTCATGGCCGCCGGATCGAGGAGCTCGTCGAGCCGGTCCGCGGCGATCCCTCGTTCCGCGGCCAGCTCGCGGATCGTCCGGCCGCTCGCCAGCGCCTCCTTGGCCAGCTTCGCTGCCTTGTCGTAGCCGATCTCCGGCGCCAGCGCTGTCGCCAGCATCAGGCCCTGCTCCACGAGCTGTGGCCCGCGCTCCGTGGCGGCCAGCCCGGTCACGCAACGCTCGGCGAAGTTGGCGGCGGCGGCGGCAAGCAGCTCGCCGGACTCGATCAGGCTGATCGCGGCCACCGGCATCATCACGTTGAGCTCGAGCAGGCTGCCGGTCTGGGCAAAGCCGATCGTCGCGTCGTTCCCGATCACCCGGGCCACGACCATGGTCAGCGACTCGACGATCACCGGGTTCACCTTGCCGGGCATGATGCTCGACCCGGGCTGCGTCTCGGGCAGCGCCAGCTCGCCGAGTCCGGCCCGCGGGCCCATGCCCATCAGCCGCACGTCCGAGGCAATCTTCCACAGCGCGAGGGCCGCCCCACGCAGCGCGCCGTGGGCCGCAACGACGGCATCGAGCGAGGCCTGGGCGTGGAAGTGGTTGTCCGTCTCGCGGACCGCCAGCCCCGTCAGCTCCCCCAGCCGAGCGCAGGCACCTGCCGCAAACTCGGGGTGGGCGTTGATCCCGGTGCCGACTGCCGTGCCGCCGAGGGGCACGACGACCAGCTCATCGCGCGCCGTCCGAACCCGGCGGATCGCCTCCTCGACCTGGCCCGCGTAGCCCCGGAACTCCTGGCCCAGCCGGATCGGCGTGGCGTCCTGGAGATGCGTCCGGCCCGTCTTGATGATCGGCCAGAACTCGTCCGCCCTGGCGTCGAGCGCGGCACGGAGCGTCTCGAGCGCCGGCAGCAGGGCCTCCTCGATGGCCAGCGCACCGGCCAGCTGCATGGCCGTGGGAATGGTGTCGTTGGAGCTCTGGCAGCGGTTGACGTCGTCGTTGGGGTGGATCTTCCGGCCCCCGAGACGCTCGGTGGCGAGCCGGCCGATGACCTCGTTGAAGTTCGTGTTGGTCGAGGTGCCGGAGCCCGTCTGGTAGACGTCGATGGGGAACTGCTCGTCATGGGCGCCGCCGGCCACCTCGGCCGCCGCCTCGGCGACGGCTCGGGCGACAGGCTCACCAAGCAGCCCCAGCCGGCCGTTGGTCTCCGCGGCGGCCTGCTTGACGAGCGCCATCGCTCGCAGGAACCGGCGCGGGAATCGCTGTCCGGAGATGGGGAAGTTGAGCACGGCGCGCTGGGTCGAGGCGCCATACAGCGCGTCGGCCGGGACCTCCATCTCGCCCATGGAGTCGCGCTCGAGGCGGGTGGCGGGTCGTGCGTCGGCGGTCACGCGCCCGATTGTAGGTGCCACTCTCGGGCCCCGGCTCCCGGGCATCCCCGCGCCGGCCGCCTCTACACTCCTGCGCGTGCCTTCCGTTCAGGCCAACGGCCTCGAGATCGGCTATGACGTGCACGGCGCGGGACCGCCGCTCGTGCTGCTCCACGGGGCGACGTCCTCCGGGCGCGAGGACTTCGCGGCCCAGATCCCGCTGCTCGCGAGGGCGTTCCTGGTCCACGTTCCCGACGCCCGCGGCCACGCCTCGACCCGCTGGGACACGCGTGCGGGGTTTCGCCACGACTGGCTGGTCAACGACCTGATCGCCCTCGTCGACGCGCTGGGTCTGGCGACGTTCCATCTCATCGGCTTCTCGATGGGCGCCATGACCGCGCTCCAGTTCGCGAGCCGCGCGCCGGAGCGGCTGCGGACCCTCGTGGTCGTGGGCATCTCCACCCAACGCGAGCCCCGCGCGAGCGTGGCGCGCCGGCTCATGGACCCGGTCCGGGTGGATCGCGACGACCCGTCCTGGGCGCACGAGCTGGCCCGCCGCCACGACGCCGGTCAGGGGCGGAACGCGTGGCGCGATCTGCTGCCGGCGATCGCCGCCGACGTCGCGGCGCAACCGCTTCTCGCGCCGCGCGACCTGCGCCGGATCGAGCTGCCGGCGCTCGTCGTCGCCGGCGATCGCGACCCATTCGTGCCGGTGGATCACGCGTGGGGCGTCTCACGGCTGCTGCCCGACGGCCGGCTGCTGATCGCACCCGATTGCGGGCACGTGGTGCCGGTCCGCCGTCCGGGCCTGTTCAACGAGGCACTGGCCGGCTTCTATCGCTCGACCGAGGCGACTGCCCGAACCCGCGCCGCGTCCGGCTCCAGCGGCGATCCGACGGCGGCCGACCCGGCGTCGCTGGCCCACGCCGGCGGCTCGGACGCTTCCCCGACGGACGTCTCGTGGCTCGATGAGCGGCGACGCTGACCCTCGATCCGTCCGTTCACCACGAGGCCGGAGCCGCTCCCCATCCGGTACTGTGACGGCCACACGGAGGAGCCACGTGCCCGAGAGCGCCCCGTCGACGACACACGAAGCCCGCGTCCGCGTCGCCTTCCCGGCCCCCTCGGCGGCCGGCGATCTGGCGAACGTGGCGCTGCTGACGCTCAACCGGCCCAGGGCACTCAACGCGATCGACTTCGCGCTCCTGACCGAGCTCGTCGACGCGGCCGAGCGACTCGACAGCGACCCCGCTTGCCGGGCGATCGTGATCGCCGGCAACGAGCGGGCGTTCGCCGCCGGGGTCGACATCCGCCAGCTGAACGACCAGACGCCCGTGACGCTCACGGTCGACAACGATTTCCACCGCTGGGAGCGCCTCAAGCGGATCCGCAAGCCGCTGATCGCGGCCGTGCGCGGCGTCGCGTTGGGCGGTGGCTGCGAGCTCGCGATGCTATGTGACATCGTCGTCGCCGGCGACGACGCGACGTTCGGGCAGCCGGAGATCCGGCTGGGGCTGATCCCCGGCGCCGGTGGCAGTCAGCGGCTCACCCGGGCGATCGGCAAGGCCCGCGCGATGGACATGATCCTGACCGGCCGGACGATGGATGCCCACGAGGCGGCCGCGCACGGGCTGGTCTCGCGGGTCGTGCCGTCCGAGGCGACGCTCGAGGCTGCGCTTGCCCTTGCAGCGGACATCGCAGCGATGCCGCCCGTGGCTGCGATCGCGGCGAAGGAAGCGGTGAACCGCGTGTTCGAGCTGCCGCTCGAGGCCGGTCTCGAGTTCGAGCGCCAGGCCTTCTATCTCATGTTCGCCACCGAGGACATGCATGAGGGGGCGACCGCCTTCCTCGAGAAACGATCGCCGGAATGGCGCGGCCGCTGACCGGCTCGCCTTCCCGTCGAGGACAGGGAGGACGCGCCGATGACCTGGGACCCGGAGACGGACGATCCGGCCGCTGCGCGCCGGCGCCTGGGAGCCGACGCGTCCGACGTTGGCGTCGACGCAGGCCGCGACTTCGGCGATGAGCCGGTGCCGGCCTGGCGCGACGCGGCACCCAATCCGCTCGCGCCCATCGACCCGAACGCGCCGGTCAGCGGTCACGTCCGGGCGACGGACACGCCCGTGCCCATCAGCGAGACGCCAGAGCACGACTGGGGCCACGCAGCCGACGTCGTCTATCCCGCTTTCCGCCCCGTCGGGACGAAGGGCGTCCGGCTCGACGACCTCGATCCGGAGACCCTCGCCGCGCAGACCGGTCGCGGACACGCCACCCCGCTCGTCGACGAGGCGCCGTGCGACCTGGCCGTGGTGTACTCGGTGGCGGTTGGCGGCTACGACATCATCGTCAACGCCGAGCATCTGCTGTCGTGGCGCGTCGAGCCGGAGACGCTGCGCGACGCCGCCCTCCGGAACCTCGCCCAGTGGTCCGCCGGCGCGGCCTGGACGGACGAGGTGTCCGGCGATCGCCGGCTGCTGTCGTCCGACACGGGCGACGGTTGGGACGCGGTGCGGATCCTGCTGCCCGAGGTGCGCGACCATCTCACCCGCGAGCTGAGCGTGTCGGGCCGCGTGCTGGTGGGCCTGCCGGAGCGCCACCTGCTGGTGGCCGGCACCCTCCGACCCGGTGACGACGAGTTCGCGGCGCTGTTCGCCGAGTTCGTCGTGGAGCACTCGGGCGGCGCCGACGAGCCGATCGACCGGCGCGTCTTCGAGCTCGTCGGTGGCCGGCTCGTCGAGTTCACGGGTCTCCCCGCCTGACGATGGCCGGGCCGTCGTTCACGGACCTGCGCTACGACGTCGACGGTCGGGTCGCGACGATCAGCCTCGACCGGCCGGAGGCGCTCAACGCGCTCACGGTGCCGATGAAGGAGTCGCTCCTCGGCGCGCTCCGAGAGGCCGGTCGCGATCGCACCGTCCGGGCCGTGATCCTGACCGGCGCCGGCCGTGCCTTCTGCGCGGGCCAGGACCTGCGCGAGCGACTCGAGCCGGACGCGGCCCCGCTCGAGGTGGAGATCCGCGAGCGCTACAACCGCATCGTGACCGCCATGCGGGCGCTCCCCAAGCCGATCCTCGGCGCGATCAACGGCGTGGCGGCCGGAGCCGGGGCATCGCTCGCGCTCGCCTGCGATGTCCGGATCGCGGCGCGGGGAGCCAGCTTCGCGCTCGCCTTCGGACGGGTGGGGCTGATCCCGGACTCGGGCGCGACGTGGCTGCTGCCCCGGCTCGTGGGCTCGGCGCTCGCCGCCGAGATGGCCCTGGCGGGCCGGACGCTGTCGGCGGCGGACGCCGAGCGGGTTGGGCTCGTGGGACGGGTCGTCGACGATGCGGAGCTGCCGGCGGCCGCACGTGAGCTGGCCGATCGGATCGCGGCGGGCTCGCCAACCGCGCTGGCACTGACCAAACGGGCGCTCCAGCGGGCGCTCGAGGCGACGTGGTCGGAGAGCCTCGAGTTCGAGGCCGAGGCGCAGGCGGTCGCCGGCCGCACGGCCGACCATGCCGAAGGCATTCGGGCCTTTCTCGAGCGCCGTCCGCCCGACTTCCACGGCGACTGACCGTGGCCGAGCGGATGGCGGCGCAGGCCGAGCGGATGGCGGCGCAGGCGGATCGGCTGCGCTGGGCAACCGGTCGTAGCCGGCTTGGGCAGCTCGAGGTCGTGCGGAGCATCGTCGATGAGCCGCGCTGGCTGGTGCCGCTGGCGCTCGCGGTCTACGTGCTCGCGGTGACCTGGACGTGGGAGTTTCCCAACCACCAAGGCATCCCGTTCCCGCCGGTCTGGCTCGGCTCGGCGGTCGTGGTGCTCGCCCTGTGGCACCGGTTGGGGCGCTCGTTCGGGCCGGTCTCGGTGGCGGCGATCGTCGTCGTCACGGCCATGCTCGCGACGGACGTCACGCTGTTCTGGAGCCAGTCGCTGCGTGATCTCCAGCTCTACCTCAAGGCCGGCGACGTCTGGTCGAACGGTGGTTCCGTGTACTCCCAGGTTCCGCTCGTCGCGCGGCCCGTGGACCTGTCGAACTACCCATTCCTCTATCCCCCCGTGACCCTGCCGCTGTTCGGCGCCCTGTCCGCGCTGCCGTGGCCCGTGGCCGCCGGGCTGTGGCTCGGTGGCTCGCTGGCGGCGGTGCTGTTCGGGCTGCGATGCGTGGGCCTCGGCTGGCGCTGGTGCGTGCTGCTGATCGCGTGGCCGCCGGTGGCCCAGGGGCTCTACGTGGGCAACGTGGCGCTTCCGCTGTTCGCGCTGTTCGCTGCGGCGGTCGCTCGGCCGGCTCTCATGGCGATCCCGCCCATCTTCAAGCTGTACAGCGGGGTCGCCGCGCTGTGGCTGCTGCGGCGCGAGCACCTCCGCGACCTGCTGGTTGGCGGCACGCTCGTGGCGGGCGTCCTGCTGCTGTCCATCCCGGTCATGGGCCTGGACCTGTGGCTCGCCTGGTTCGGTGGGCTCCAGACCTACCAGGTCTCGCAACGGCTCCTGCCCGAGTTCCTGTACGGGTTCGGCCTGGGACGCTACCTGCCGCTCATGGCGCTGGCGGTCCTCGCCGCCGTCGTGACCGTCATGGCGTTGCGCGCGCCCGAGCGTCGTGAGCAGTTGAGCCGCCTGGGCGTGGCGACAGTCGTCGCGTCACCCTCGCTGTTCTCGCACGGCTGGCTCGTGGCCCTGCCCGCGTTCCTGCGGCTCGACACGATCTGGTTCTGGCTCGCCTTCGGGATCACGGCCTGCTCGCCGGGTCTCGCCTGGTTCGCGGCCCTGCTCCTCGTGGGTGCCAGCTGGTACGTGCCGGCGATGCGCAAGACCCAGGTCGCCGATGCGTGGCATCCGCTGGGCCCGGGCTTGATGGCCTGGCCGGGAGCGAACGACGCGAACCTTGTGGAGCGGAGACGAGCCGTTCCTTCGGCCGCTCCCGCAGGGGCTTCTTCCTCGGCCACGTGACCATCACATGGTCATACCGGCGGGATCGAGGGCGTTACCAGGCGATCGGCGCCCGTCGAGGCCAGGTCTGAGCGTGGGCCCGCCCGCCCGACACTCGTTGTGCCCGTGCAGGACTGGCTCTTGATCAGGCGGCGAGCACGGGTGAAGCACGCTGGTCGATGCGCGCGTGTGCGTCACTCGACTACCCGAGTGATGAGCCAGACGTGCCCGAACGGATCGACGACCTTCGCCGACTGGACGCCCGTCCCGGGCAGGTCGGGGAAGCGGACCGGCGTGGCTCCAGCGCCAGTCGCGCGCTCGAAGGCTGCCACGACGTCGGATACCTCGAGGGCGATGATCACGGACGTCCCATCAAGCGAAGCCGGGCCCACGATCCTCTCCGTATCCGGAAACTCATCCGCGAGGTAGACCAGTGCATCACCGAGTCGAAGCTCGGCGTGCGCGACCTTGCCGTCCTCGCCGACCATCTTGCTGCCGATTGTCGCCAGGAACGCCGCTTGGTAGAACTCCAGGGCCACCGAGGCCCCTCGGACGATCAGGTACGGCGTGGCCGCGCTGATCGCTGCGGTCGTGGATGAAGGTTGGGTCATCCTCGTCTCCCGCGCACCTGCCGTTGGCCGCCCCCGTTGACGCCGACGGCCGCCGTCCTTACCCTAACAAACGTTAGGTAGGAGGGTCTCACTCCGAATGGCCATCGCAACGACGTCTCGCCGCCGCGCCATCGAGGACGTTGCCAGCGCGCTGTTTCGCGAGCGCGGCTACGCCGCGACCTCGGTGCGCGACATCGCCCGGGCCCTCGACATCCAGGGTGCCAGCCTCTACTCGCACGTCACGTCCAAGGCGGACGTGCTCTGGACGATCGTCGATCGTGCCGCGACCCGATTTGAGGAGGCCGGCGAGGCTGCCCTGGCAGCGCTGCCCGCCTCCGCCGGCGCCCCGGAGCGGATCCGGGCCGTCGCCCGCGCCCACGTCCTCGTCGTGACCAGCGACCCCGAGCTCGCCAGCGTGTTCGTCCACGAGTGGCGTCATCTCGAAGGTGATCGTCGGGCGGCCATCCTGCAGCGCCGCGACCGATACGAGACCCGATTGCGCGCGCTGATCGGCGAGGGGATGGCATCGGGCGATCTCCTGCCGACCGATCCCGCCGTCGCCGCCACATTCGTGCTGGGTGCCCTCAACGGCGTCGTCGCCTGGTACCGCCCCGACGGCCGCCTCCCGGCCGACCGCATCGCCGACCATCACGCGGACCTCGTCGTCCGCTCCCTGACGGAGGACGACCGATGACCGATCCCCTCACGCTCGAGCCCATCCTCGGGCCCAATGAGCGCGGCCGCCTGCCGTTCAACGACGAAGCCGTGCCCCACGACAAGCGGTTCGACCTGTTCGAGGTGCACGTCACCGGCGGCGGCAAGGTCGAGGCAACGGACTGGATGCCCGACGAGTACCGCACCAGCGTCCTGCGCTTCGTCGAGATGCACGCCAACAGCGAGCTGATGGGCGTCCTGCCGGAGCGCGAGTGGTTGATGCGGGCGCCCACGCTGCATCGCAAGCTCGCGCTCACGGCCAAGGTCCAGGACGAGGTGGGCCACGCCCAGCTCCTCTACCGCGTCGCGGAGGATCTCGGCAAGCCGCGCGACGCGATGATCGAAGACCTGCTCGCCGGCAGGACCAAGTTTCACAACGTCTTCCACTACCCTACCCACACCTGGGCGGACATCGGGATCATCGCCTGGCTCGTCGACGCCGCGGCCATCGTCGCTCAGCAGGCGCTCCGCGACTCGAGCTACGCCCCGTACGCCCGGACGATGCGCAAGATCTGCTGGGAGGAGTCGGTCCACATCATGCACGGCCGGGACGTGGTGCTGACCATGGTCAACGGAACGGCGGAGCAGCGGGCCATGATCCAGGAGGCGCTCGATCGCTGGTGGGGCCCGCTGATGCAGATGCACGGCCCGCGCAGCGATCGCCTGCGAGACCGGGACCTCCACTGGCGGATCAAGGCCAAGACGTCCGAGGAGCTGCGCCAGGAGTTCCTCCTGATCTACGTGCCGCGCATCTGGGAGCTGGGGCTGACCCTGCCGGATCCGTTGCTGGGCCTGGATCCCACCACCGGCGACTACCGCTACACCGAGCCGGACTGGCAGGAGCTCCGCACGGTCGTGACGAACCACGGCCCGAAGAGCCAGGAGCGCCTCGACTTCAGGCAGCACAACTGGGACGCGACGCGCTGGGTGCGCGACGCGATCCTGGCGGCGCCAAGGGCCGCGGCATGACCGATTCCCAACCCGCCGACCGAGGAACGACGCCCGACGCCAACGCCGACGGGCGCACGCTCGAGCCGTGGGAGGTCTTCCGGCAAGAGAAGGAAGGCGACCCGATGCGCCACGGCGGGAGCGTCCTCGCGCCCGATCCCGAGCTTGCCGTCCACTACGCCCGCGAGCTGTTCGGGCGACGGCAGGAGAGCGTCCGGCTATGGGTAGTTCGCCGCGCGGACGTCCACGACCTCTCCGATCCGGATCTGCTGAACCCGCCGCTCGACCGCTCCTTCAAGAAGCCCGGCGGCTACGTGATGCGCGACAAGCTGGCCGCGGCGCGCGAACGGGCCGGCACGCTCAAGCCGAGGGCCACAGATCGATGACGGCCGCCACGGTGCTGTCGCCGGCGACGCGGGGCGCGCTGTCGATGCTCCTGCTGGCCATGGCGGACGACGAGTTCGTGATCGGGTTCTCCGATTCTGAGTGGACCGGGATCGCGCCGATCCTCGAGGAGGACGTGGCGATGAGCTCCCTCGCGCAGGACGAGCTGGGCCACGCCCAGGCGCTCTACCGGCTGCTCGCCGAGCTCGCCGACGACGGTCGTGACGCCGACGCGATCGCGTATGACCGCCCGCCCGAGGACTACTACCATGCCCGGCTGCTCGATCACCCGCGTGGCGACTGGGCGCACACGATCGCCCGTCGCTATCTGTACGACACCGCCGATGGCGTCCGGCTCGAATCTCTGGCCGCGTCCTCGTACGAGCCGTTGCGCGAGCTGGTCGCCAAGATCCGGCGCGAGGAGCGCTACCACGTGATGCACGTCGGCGCGTGGTTGGAGCGGCTGGCCACGACCCCGGGCGAGGCCCGCGACCGGTTGCTCGCGGCGCTCGAATCTCTGGCCCCGGATGCCGCGACGGTGCTGGCGCCGCTGCCCGACGAGCTGAGCCTCTCGATGGCCGGGGTCGTCGACGCCGGTGGGGAGGAGCTGGACGCTCGCTGGCGGGCAGCCATCGGGCCCACGTTCGATCGTCTCGGTCTGCCGATGCCCCCACCGGCCGCGGATCCATTGGCCACACGGACCGGTCACTCGGACGACTTCCGCGAGCTCCACGGCGAGTTCACGTCGGTCCGCCGGCTCGATCCGGAGGCGACGTGGTGACCGCCGCCACGATCATCGACGAGGCTGCCGTCCGGTCAGCCCTGGGCGACGTGCCCGACCCGGAGATCCCGGTCGTCTCGGTCCTCGACCTGGGCATGGTCGAGGACGTCGACGTCTCGGACGGGCGCATCCGCGTCGAGATGCTGCCGACCTTCATCGGCTGCCCCGCGCTCGACGCGATCCGCGACGCCGTCGTCGGCCGGCTGAGGACGTTCGGCATCCCGGTCGATGTCGATTTCGGGTACCGCGTCCCGTGGACGTCGGACCGCATCACCGCCGAGGGCCGCGAGAAGCTGCGCCGGTCCGGCTTCGCCCCGCCGGTCGACGACCCGCGCGACACCCGCTGCCCGTACTGCGGCTCAGCCAGCGTCGCGCTCGACAACCTCTTCGGCCCCACGCAGTGCCGCTCGCTGTTCTACTGCCGCGCCTGTCGCCAGCCGTTCGAGGGCTTCAAGACCGTTTAGGTCGCCGCCGGCGGCATTGAGCGTATGGTATCGTGTATGGCATGGAGAAGACGACGGTCTACCTGCCCACTGACCTGAAGCGCGCCCTGGAGCGCGCCGCACAGCTCGAGGGACGCAGCGAAGCGGAGCTGATCCGCGAGGGCGTCGCCGAAGTCACCCTGCGGCACGCGATCCGTGAGCCGACGCTGCCGCTCTTTCACAGCGGGACCGGTGATCTTGCCAGTCGCGTCGACGAGCTGATGGACGGGTTCGGCGAGACGTGATCCTCGACACCAGCGGCTTGCTGGCCGCGCTGGACGGTTCGGACCCAATGCATCGTCCGTGCTCGGCAGTTATCCGCGCCGCGCGTAGCCCGCATCTTCTGTCGCCGTTCGTGCTCGCCGAGCTCGACTTCCTTCTCGGCAAGTCCGTGAGCTCCGGCGCACGAGGAGCGTTTCTCGGCGAAGTCGCGAACGGGGCGTATCGGCTGGAGAACTTCGACGCTGCGGATGTCGCCCAGGCGCTCGTCGTCCTCGACCGGTATCGCGATCTCGACATGGGCCTGGCCGACGCCTCGCTCGTGGTCATCGCAGCGCGGCACGGCATGCACGATCTCCTCACGCTCGACGAGCGTCACTTTCGGGCCGTGCTGGGCCCCGGCGACCGCCCGTTCCGCCTTCTGCCGGCCGATGCCGCCTGAGGTCTCACGCGCGGTTGTCGGCGTCGTCGGCGCGGGGACGATGGGCGCTGGGATCGCCCAACTCGCGCTCGAGCATGGCCACGAGGTGGTGCTCCACGACATCGACGAGGCGGCGATCGACCGAGGCCGCGAGCGGGTCCGCGAGGGGCTGGCGCGCCGGGCCGCAAAGCTCGATCTCGACGCGGACTCGCTCGACGACTGGGTAGAGGGCCGGCTCGTGGGCTTGCGGCAGGCGGAGACGATTGGCCTCCTGGCCGAACAGTCGGACGTCGTGATCGAGGCAGCGCTCGAGGACCTTGGGCTCAAGCGGGAGATCTTTCGGGCGCTCGACTCGGCTGCCCCGCCCGACGCCATCCTGGCGACCAACACGAGCGCCCTCTCCGTGTCCGCGATCGCGGAGGTCGTGGCGCGCCGCGAGCGCATCGTCGGGCTCCACTTCTTCAACCCGGCGCCGGTCATGAAGCTGGTCGAGGTGGTCGCGGGCGCCCGGACCGATCCGGCGGTCGCCGACCGCGCGGCCGAGCTGGTCTCCTCCTGGGACCGGACGCCGGTTCGCTCAGCCGATTCGCCAGGATTCATCGTCAACCGGGTCAATCGGCCGTACACGATCGAGGCGCTCCGGATGCTTGAGGCCGGCGAGGCGGCGATCGAGGCGATCGACGACGCGATGCGCGAGGACGGCTACCCGATGGGTCCATTCGAGCTCATCGACCTGGCTGGCGTCGACGTCAACCTGGCCGCAGCGCGGGGGGTATGGGAGGGGCTTGGGCGTCCCGAGCGGCTCCGCCCGTCGGTCATCCAGGAGCGACTCGTCGCCGAGCGCCGGCTTGGAAGGAAGACCGGCGAAGGCTTCTACTGCTACGAGGCAGGGCGCCGTGGATCAGTGGCAGCTCCCTTCGGCGAGGCGCACGGCGATCTGTCGCGCGAATCGATCCGCGGCCGGATCCTTGCCGCGATCGACGCCGAAGCGAGGTTCGCAGCGGACGAGGACGTCGCCACCGAGGCGGACATCGACCTGGCGCTGCGCCTCGGGGCGGGCCACCCGATGGGGCCCTTCGAGCGGGCCAACCGTCCGCGCTGAGCACCGCGCTACCATCCGGCCCATGAGGCGCGACGTGAACCGGCCCCTCCGCGAGGCGTGGATCGTCGATGCGGTGCGCAGCCCCGTGGGGCGCTACGGCGGCGCGCTCGCGAGCGTGCGCCCGGATGACCTCGCGGCCGCGGTCATCCGTGGGCTTGTCGATCGGACGGGCATCGACCCCGGGCTCATCGAGGACGTGATCCTGGGCTGCGCCAACCAGGCGGGTGAGGACAACCGCGACGTCGCGCGGATGGCGGTCCTGCTGGCCGGGCTGCCGGTCGAGGTCGGCGGGCTGACCGTCAATCGACTGTGCGGGTCCGGGTTGCAGGCGATCAACTCCGCCGCGCATGCCATCGCGGTCGGCGACGGTGACGTCTTCATCGGTGGCGGCGTCGAGTCGATGACCCGCGCGCCATACGTGATGCTCAAGCCCGAGTCGGCGTACGACCGCGGCCCGCGGGAGATGTTCGACACGACCCTCGGCTGGCGGTTCGTCAACCCGAAGCTGGGCGAGCGGCACCACCCCTACTCGATGGGCGAGACCGCCGAGAACGTGGCCGAGCGATGGGCGGTGGGCCGCGATGTCCAGGACGCGTTCGCCCTCCGCTCGCAGCAGCGTGCGGTCGCGGCGACCGAAGCCGGCCACTTCGCCGACCAGATCGTTCCGATCACGGTGCCCCAACGCAGGGGCGAGCCGGTCGTGATCGATCGCGACGAGCAGCCGCGGCCGGACAGCACACTGGACGCGCTCGGCCGGCTCAAGCCGGCGTTCCGCGACGGTGGCACGGTCACCGCGGGCAACGCCAGCGGCATCAACGACGGCGCATCGGCGGTCCTGCTGGTCGAGGCCGCCCGCGCCCGCGAACTGGGGCTGCGGCCGATGGCGCGGGTCGTCTCGACGGCGGTGGCCGGCGTCGATCCCGCGGTGATGGGGATCGGACCCGTGCCCGCGTCGCGCAAGGCGCTCGAGCGCGCCGGGCTCACGGTCGACGATCTCGACCTCGTCGAGCTCAACGAAGCGTTCGCGAGCCAGTCGATCGTGTGCATCAACGAGCTGCGGCTCGACCCGGCGCGGGTGAACATCGACGGCGGCGCGATCGCCCTGGGCCACCCGCTGGGCAGCAGCGGTGGCCGGCTCATCACGATGCTCGTCCACCAGCTCCAGCGGACCGGCGGACGGTACGGTCTCGCGACGATGTGCATCGGGGTGGGGCAGGGGATCGCGACCGTGGTCGAGCGAATCGACGGGTGACCCGCGCGCTGGTCCTGGGCGGCGGCGGCATCACGGGCATCGCGTGGGAGGCCGGCGTCCTGATGGGGCTGCGGGACCGCGGCATCGACACCGCACGCTGGGACCTCGTCGTGGGCACCTCGGCGGGCGCGATCGTGGGGGCCAAGGTCCTCGCGGAGCCGGACTTCGACGCCTGGTTCGCCGGGCAGCTGCTCCAGGCGACACGCGACGACGACGTGCCGATCCGGACGATGGGCGGGCGGGTCGCTGCCGGGTTCCTGCGCGCGGGGCGCTCCCGTGGCCTCGGCTGGATGCCGCGGGTCTGGGTCGCGGCGTTCGCGCTCGAGACGATCGTCCGCCTGCGTGCCGGCCGGCGCGGACGCCCGCGAGCCCCGGGACCCGCCGCGCGGCCTGGACCGCAGACGATGGGTCCGCCGGCCGCGGACCTCGTGCGGCTGGGCACGTTCGGCATCGCCGCCCGGACCGCGTCCGAGACGCTCTACCTGAGCGTGATCAAGCAGACGCTCCAGCCCATCGCGGCATGGCCGGCCGCACTCACCGTCACCGCGATCGACGTGCGGACCGGCGAGGGGGTCGCGATCGATGCACGTGCCGGTGTCCCGTTCTTCGTCGCCGTGGCTGCGAGCTGCGCGGTTCCGGGTCTCATGCCGCCGGTCACGATCGGGGCGCGACGGTACATGGACGGCGGCATGGCGTCGCAGACCCACGCCGATCTCGCCGCGGGCCATGACGAGGTGCTGGTCGTCGCGCCACTCGATCTGGGGCGTCTCGACGGGGAGGTATCGAGGCTGCGGGCGGCCGGCAGCCGGGTGACGGTCATCTCGCCAGGCCCGGAGGCCTCCGCCGCCCTGGGCAGGGGCGTCACGCTGCTGGATCCCGCCCGGCGCGCGCGATCCGCCCGGGCCGGTCTGATCGATGGCCGCCGAGCCGCCGAGCAGGCAGGGCCCGAAGCACTCGAGCCCGCGCCCCGGGTCCGGCTGGCCGGCTCGGAGGGTTGAGCCCGGCGGAGCGTCGCCTCACGCTTCGCCCGTCCGCTCCACGACCGCGGCGGACCACGGCGGCATCTCGATCCGTGCTCCGGCGGCCGCCGCCGCCGCCGTCCGGCGCGACGGCGACGGCACCGGGCAATCGGTGGTGCGGGTAGCCGCTGACATGCCCATGTCCAGGGGATGACAGCCCGGCGGAGCCCGAGTTGAACGATTCAGGCAGATCACTTGTCGGAATCGATTGCGCTGCGTACGATTGAGCGTGCCCGGTGCCGTTGAAGCGTCGCCGGCAACGAACCTTGCACTCATGCCTCCCAAGGAGGGACGCACTCGATGATCGAAGCCCAGCCAACGGAAGTCCAGCCGACGGTCCTCAGCCTGACTGACGCCGCAGCCTCCAAGCTGCACGAGCTCACGAAGGAAGAGGCCAGCCCGGACATCGGTCTGCGGGTTTATGTCTACAGCGGCGGCTGCTCCGGCTATCGCTACGGGATGATGCTCGAAGACGCGCCCACGCCGGACGACAAGGTCCTCGCGATCAACGGCGTCAAGGTCTATGTTGACGGCAACAGCGTCTCGCTGCTCGAAGGCTCGCAGATCGACTACGTTGACACCCTGATGGGCGCGGGCTTCACCGTGAACAACCCGAACGCGGTCTCGGGCTGCGGTTGCGGTTCGAGCTTCCGCACCGCGGATGACGGCGGCAGCGCGCGATCCTGCGCACACTGACGCCCGCCCCTTCCTGACCGAAGCCGCCGGGCGACCGGCGGCTTCTCGATTCCCGGCCGCGCGGGGACCGGGGCCGCGACGTCGGGACACGCGGGCCGGCACGCCACGCGGGCCGGGACCCGGCCCAGGTCTGGCCGCGTGCGTTCCCCAACGCGTGACCATGCCATGAGCAAAGGTCGCGCTCCGAGGGCCCAAGGGTCGGCCCGCGAGGTCTCGCGTCGCGGCTCCCCGCGTGACCCGGGGCCCGGAGCGGGCAGGCCGTGCCCCTGGCGCCAACTTGACCCGGATATGACCATGGCCTGATCACGACTGATCAAGCCGGGGCCCACCCGGTTCCGGGCCCGTGAGAACGATGGATTCGATGCCCGCCGCGCCCCTGTCACCTCGTTGACCCGGATATGACCAGGGGATGGGCACGGCACGGATCAGGCGCGGCGCTCGCCGCTCTGGTCGGGCAGCACGGGCGACTCCACGCCCGCCGCGGCCTTCGCGCCTAGACTTCCACGGTCCATGGAGATCCCCCTCTTCCCCCTGCATACCGTGCTGTGCCCGGGGATCGCCCTCCCGCTCCACATCTTCGAGCCGCGCTACCGGCTCCTCACCGAGCGCTGCGTCGAGGAGGAGCGGCCCTTCGGCATCGTGCTGATCCGCGAGGGCCGCGAGGCGGGCGGCGACAGCGTCGCAATCGCGGGCGTCGGCACCTTCGCCGAGATCCGCCAGGCCACCCGGCTGCCCGATGGCCGCTTCGACCTGCTCGTCGTGGGCTCCGGCCGGTTCGCGATCGAGGCGGTCGACCCGGAGCGCGAGCCGTACCTGATGGCCTCGGTCACGCTGCTCGACGACGACATGGGTGACCCGCAGCGATCGGCCGGCCTCGCCGCGCGGGTCATGCGCCGGTTCGTCGCGTACCTGCACCTGCTCCAGCCGCTCGAGGGTGAGACGGCCGAGGAGATCGATGTCCGCATCGAGATCGAGAGCGAGGAAGCCGAGGTGCCGGGCGAGGCTGCGACGACGGCCCAGCATGCCACGGTCGAGGACGACGACGCGCAGCCACCGGCGACGCTGTCCGAGGCGGCTCGGCGGCTGGTGATCCCGGACGACCCCACGACGCTCTCGTACCTGCTGAGCGGAATCGTCCAGGTGCCCGGTCTCCAGCGCCAGGTCCTGCTGGAGACCGAGACCACGGAGGAGCGTCTCGACGCCCTCGACGACGTTCTCGACCGCGAGCTGTGGCTGCTGCGCCGCCGGCTTCGGCTGTTCACCCCCGATCCCGGCCAGGCGGCTGCGCGCCGCAACTGAACCGCGACATCGCCGGCCGAACGCGGCCACAATCGGGACCGCCGCTAACAGCCGGAGGTGAATCGATGCGACGGGTGCTGCTCTGGATGGCCGGCAATCGCTGGCTCCGGGAGCGCGTGCCCCGGCTGTGGTTCGCCAGGCGCGCCGTGCGCCGGTTCATGCCGGGCGAGGACGCCGCTGCGGCGCTCGATGCCGCCGAGCGCTTCCGGCGCCATCGCATCGCCGTTCTGCTCACCAGGCTCGGCGAGAACCTGACCCGGATCGAAGAGGCCGATGAGATCGCCCGGCACTACCTCGCCCTGTACGATGAGGTCGAGCGGCGCGGGCTCGACGGCGAGGTCTCGGTGAAGCTGACCCAGCTGGGCCTGGACCTCGATATCGAGCGGGCCTACGGCCACGCGGGGCGGCTTGCTGCGAGGGCAGCCGAGCTGGACGGAACCCTGTGGATCGACATGGAGGGCAGCGCCTACACGGAGACGACGGTGGCGGTCTACGAGCGGCTCAAGGCGAGCCATCCGAACGTCGGCATCGCCCTCCAGGCGTACCTGCGCCGGACGGCGGCGGACATCGAGCGGCTGCTGCCCCTGGACCCCGCGATCCGCCTCGTGAAGGGCGCCTACGCCGAGCCCGAGACCATCGCCTGGCAGCGTCGCGACGAGGTCGATGAGAGCTTCTTCCGTCTCTCGATGCAGATGGTCGAGGGCCGGCGGGCCGGGCGGAACGTCCGGATCGCACTTGGCACGCACGACGTCGAGCTGATCGAGGAGATCGCGCGGGACGCTGCCGTGCTGGGCGTGGGCCGCGCGCAGCTCGAGATCCAGATGCTGTACGGGATCCGGGAGGACCAGCAACGCCGCCTGGCGCAGGCCGGCTTCCCGGTCCGGGACCTCATTGCCTACGGCGAGCACTGGTACCCGTGGTACATGCGCCGCCTGGCCGAGCGGCCCGCCAACGTGCTGTTCGTCCTGCGCCAGCTCCGGCCCTGAACGGCGTGACGGTCGCCGGTTGGGGCTCGCTGGCCGATCAGGCCTTCATCTCGGACAGCCGGACGGCTGCCCTCGTCGATCGCGACGGCGTCATCGGCTGGTACTGCCCGCTGGGGTTCGACCGACCGTCGGTCTTTGCCTCGCTACTGGACCCTGATGCCGGCCACTGGCGGATCGGCCCGGCGCGGCAGGCGCGGTCCACCCGCGAGTACGTCGGCGACAGCCTCGTGCTGCGGACCGAGTTCGATGCGGGCGACAGCGCGTTCTCCGTGACCGACCTGCTCGCGTTCGAGCCGGGCGCCGAGGGTCACGACGTCGGCCGTCGGTCGCCCAATGTCCTCGTCCGTTTCGTCGAGGGGCAGCGCGGTCGCTCGGCGGTGCAGATGGAGCTCGCGCCACGGCTCGAGTACGGCCTGACGGTGCCACGCCCCCGGGCCGAGGGGCGCAGCGTGCGAATGGAGGCCGGTCCCCTGGCGCTCCGGCTGGACGGCGACGTGCCGGTCCAGATCGAACGGGATCGCCTCATCGCCAGTTTCGAGCTGCGGCCCGGCGAGAGCGCCGCCTTCAGCCTGTCGGCGTGGGACCCGCTCGAACGGGAGCCGCCAACGCAGCCTGACGGGCGAGCACTCGCAGCGGCCACCATCGAGGCCTGGCGCTCGTGGACGGCGCTCCATCAGGGCTACCGAGGCGTGGCCCCGGATGCCGTGCGACGCTCCTCGCTCGTCCTCCAGGGGCTCACCGACGCGCGCACCGGCGCCGTCGTCGCCGCCGCGACCACCTCGCTGCCCGAGATCGTGGGCGGCTCGGCCAACTGGGACTACCGCTTCGCGTGGCTGCGCGACCTCTCGTTCGTGATGCGCGCGCTGTGGGTCGCGGCCTGCCCGGACGAGGCCGATGCCTTCCTGCGCTTCCTGGCCCAGGCCCTCGGGCGGCTCGACGGGCGGCGGATCCCCATCGTCCTCGGCTCGGACGGGCGGCGGGCGATCCCCGAGCATGCCCTGACCCACCTCCGTGGCTGGCGTGACAGCCGGCCGGTCCGGATCGGCAACGACGCGTGGACGCAGCGCCAGCTGGACGTGCTGGGCGAGGTGCTCGACAGCGCGCTGCTCCTGGGCGCCCAGGTCGAGCGGTACGACGAAGCGACGCGCGATCTGCTCGTCTCGTTCGCCGAGCGGGCGGCGGCCGACTGGCGGACGACCGATGCCGGCATGTGGGAGGCCCGCGACCGCGAGCGGCCGTACACGTCGTCCAAGGTCATGTGCTGGGTCGCGCTCGACCGGGCCATCCAACTCGCCACGAAGCTGGGCGGCGAGCTGCCGCTCGACCGCTGGCTGCAGGAGCGCGATCTCATCCGGACGACGGTGCTCGACGAGGCCTGGAGCGAGCGAACGGGCGCGTTCGCGGGGGCCCTCGGCTCGGACGATCTCGACGCGTCCGTGCTGCTGATGCCGCTCGTCGGGTTCCTCGAGGCCGACGATCCGCGGATGCGCGCAACGATCGACGCGGTCCGCGACCGGCTCACCAGCGGGCCGCTCGTTCACCGCTGGGACGGGGACGCGAACGGCTTCCTGCTGTGCAGCTACTGGCTCGTGGAGTGCGAGGCGCTGACTGGCAGGCCCGACGAGGCTCGCCGGCGGTTCGACGGTCTGGCGGCCTTCGCCACAGACCTGGGGCTCATGACCGAGATGGTCGCGCCGGGCTCCGGCGAGCCCATCGGCAACCTGCCCCAGGCCTTCTCGCACATCGGGCTGATCAACGCCGCCTGGCGGCTCTCCCAGCCCCGATCGTGAGCGCGGCGCTCAGGCGCCCTGCGCCTGGGCCATGGAGAGACCGCCATCAATGGTGTACGTCGCGCCCGTGACGTAGTCGGCGTCGGGCGAGGCGAGGAAGACGGCAAGACGCCCGATCTCGGCCGGATCCGCCGCCCGCTTCATGGGGATGCTCTTCGTCTGCTCCTCGCGCACCTTCAGGTCATCGACCGCTTCCTGATTGAACGGCGTGAGTACCATCCCGGGAGCGATGTTGTTGACCGAGATGCCGTCCTCGGCGAGCTCGAGCGCGAGGGTCCGGGTCAGGTTGCGCTGGGCGCCCTTGGTGCAGTCGTAGTCGGCGGCACCAACCCGCGGGAACTCGTCGTGGATCGAGGTGACGTTGATGATCTTGCCACCACCACCGCTCTTCCGGCGCTCCTTGATGAACCGCCGGCAGGTCCAGAAGTAGCCGAGGAAGTTGGTCTGGATCGCCTCTTCCATCCGGGCCGTCTCCATGTCGGCGACCTGGACTCCGGCGCTGTCCATGCCGGCGCTGTTCATCAGGATGTCGACCCGCCCGAACTGCTCGATCGCCCGGTCGAAGACCGCTTCGATGGCGGACTCGCTCGTGACGTCGAGGTGCTCGACGACCGCCCGGCGGCCGGCTGCCTCCACGTCGCGGCGCGTCCGCTCTGCTCCGTCGGAATCGGTTCGCCAGGTGACCATGATGTCGGCGCCTTCGCGCGCCATCTCGATCGCGCTCGCCTGGCCGATGCCCGAGTCCGAGCCCGTGATCAGCGCGACCTTGCCCTCGAGTCGTGGCATGTCTTTCACCTCGTGGTTGGCGCCGGGGCCGGCGCGGGATTGGGTAGCGCCATCCTCGATCAGGCCGCGCTACCCGGGGATGAGCCCCGGCCCGCGTCACATCTGACGCGCGCGACAGTTGAGCGGTCATGGGGCGGTCACGCAGCGCGGGTATGGTGCGCGCATGAGCGACGAGACCCCATCCACGACCCAGCTTTCAGATGCCGACTGGCGGGCGCGCCTGACCAGGGAGCAATACCGCGTCCTGCGCGAGAAGGGCACGGAGCGACCCTTCAGCGGCGAGCTCTGGGACGAGCACCGTTCCGGCACGTACCGCTGCGCCGGCTGCGGGACGGAGCTGTTCCGCGCGGAGGCCAAGTTCGAGTCCGGCACCGGCTGGCCCAGCTTCTTCGCCCCGGCCGATGAGTCGGCGGTTGCGACCGAGACCGACAAGTCCTGGTTCATGACCCGCACCGAGGCGCTCTGCGCGACCTGCGGCGGTCACCTGGGCCACGTCTTCGAAGACGGTCCGAACCCGACGGGGCTGCGGTACTGCATCAACTCCGCGGCGTTGACGCTCGACCCGGAGGCGTAGACCCTCAGGGTCAGCGGGCTTCGAACGAGCGCTTCGAGAGGCCGTAGAAGTAGCCCTCGATCGTGAAGTTCGGCTTGTCGTCCGGCTTGGCGACCGCGCCGAGCGTCACGAACAACGGCGCGAAGTGCTCCACCGTGGGATGCGCATACGGCATCCCCGGCGCTTTCTCGCGGAACGCGAAGAGCTCGTCCACGTCGCCCCGGTTGAGCGCCTCCGTGGCCCAATGATCGAAGTCGATGGACCACTGCGGTGCCCCCGGCCGGCCCAGGAAGTACTCGTGGATGTACGGCAGGCCGTGCGTCAGGAACCCGCTGCCCACGATCAGCACGCCTTCATCGCGCAGCGGCGCCAGCCGCCGCCCCACCTCCCACAGATGCCTCGGATCGAGATCCGGCATCGACATCTGGAGCACCGGAATGTCGGCGTCCGGGTACATCGCCTTGAGCGGTACCCAGGCGCCATGGTCGAGGCCGCGCGTCTCGCGCTCGAGCACGGGCTCGTTGACCGGCATCAGCGCCTTGATCCGCGCCGCGAGGCCCGGCGCGCCCGGCGCGTCGTAGGTCATGCGGTAGTAGTGCTCGGGGAAGCCGTAGAAGTCGTAGACGAGCGGGACGCGCGCCGTCGAGCTGAGCGCGATGGGCGCCGTCTGCCAGTGCGCGCTGACGATGAGGATCGCCTTTGGGCGGGGCAGCGAGACGGCCCAACCGCGGAGCTCGCCCATCCACGCCGCATCATCGAGCAGCGGCGGTGCGCCGTGGCCCAGATAGAGCGCCGGCAGCGTCGAAGGTGCCGCCGGGTTCTCGATCTCGGTCATCGCACCGATCCTACGCCGCCACCGCCGCCACCGCCGCCACCGCCGCCACCGCCGCCACCGCCGCCACGGCCGGAGCCGGGGCGGATGCTGAACGTGTACCCGCGACGGAGCCGCTGAACCCCGTCAACGGGCGTTGTGCGCCAGAGGCCGAGCGCACTACTCGCTGAAGCGCTCTTCCTTCCACGGATCGGCATCGTTGTGGTAGCCGTAGCGCTCCCAGAAGCCCAGCCGGTCCTGCGGGATGAACTCGAGGCCCCGGATCCACTTCGACGACTTCCAGAAGTACTTCTTGGGCACGAAGAGACGGAGCGGCCAGCCGTGCTCCAGCTCCAGCGGCTGCCCGCCAAACGAGTCCGCCAGCAGGACGTCATCGTCGTCGAGGACCTCGAGCGGCAGGTTGGCGGTGTAGCCCTGCTCGGCATGCGAGACTACGAACCGCGCCGTGGGTCGCAACTGGGCGAGGCGCAGGATCTCCTGGATCGGCACGCCCTCCCACTCGGTATCGAGCTTCGTCCATCGAGTCACGCAGTGGATGTCCGTGGCGACCGTCTTGCGCGGCAGCGTCTTGAACTGCTCCAGGTGAGCGTGAACGGGCTGTCGACCTCACCCCACACGCGGAAGTCCCACGTCGCGAGATCGGTCTTCGGGACGGAGCCGTAGTGGAGGACGGGAAACTTGTCGGTCCGGTACTGGCCGGGCGGGATCCGGTCCGCCACGGCGGCGTCCCGCTCGCTCCGTCCGAGCAGGCGTTCGAACATGGTCACCTCGAGGGATCGGGCGCTGGTGGATCGCGGGCCGCCGGTCCGCGACGCCCCATACGACGATGGTATTCGCTCGGGTAGCCTACGGCCGTGGGTTCATCGTCGTCGCCGGTCGCTCGCAGCCTCGTGATCGTCATGCCCGCGTACAACGCGGCGCGGACGCTCGAGCGGACCTATGCGGACATCCCGCATCACCTCGTCGATCGGATCATCCTCGTCGACGACGTGTCGCGCGACGAGACGGTCGATGTCGCGAAGCAGCTCGGCCTCGACGTCATCCTCCATCGTCAGAACCGGGGTTACGGGGGCAACCAGAAGACCTGCTATGACGCCGCCCTCAAGGCCGGCGCCGACGTCGTGGTCATGCTCCACCCGGACTATCAGTACGACGCCACACGCATCCCTGCGCTGATCGCGCCCATCCTCGCGGGCGAGCGCGACCTCATGCTGGGCAGCCGGTTCCTCGGCGATCCGCTGGCGGGCGGCATGCCGCGCTGGAAGTACGTGGCGAACCGCTTTCTCACGACACTCGAGAACATCGCCTTCGGACTGAACCTGTCCGAGTACCACACGGGCCTCCGGGCCTACAGCCGGCGGCTCCTGACGACCATCCCGTACCGGCTCAACAGCGACGACTTCGTCTTCGACCAGGAGCTGATCGCGCAGGTCGTGGCGGCCGGGATGCGCGACCGGATCGGCGAGATCGCCGTGCCCACGAGGTACTTCGAAGAGGCCAGCTCCGTCGGGTTCAAGCGCAGCGTCGTGTACGGGCTCTCGACCCTGCGCGTCGTGCTGCGGTATCTGCTGCACCGGCTCCGGGTCCGCCGCTCGGCCAAGCTCGTCGCTCGCCGCCCGGACCGCTGATCTCGGGGTGATCCGGGTCGCCCGCCCGCCGATCCTGCGTGCCGTGCTGGGGATCGCCATCTCGTTCGTCGCGCTGGCCTTCGTGGCCGGATCGGTGGATCTCTCCGCCACGGCCGGGGTGCTCGCGGGGGCGGCACCCGGCTGGCTCGTCGCCGCGGCCGCGTTCCTCGTCGTCGACGTCGCCGTCCGGGCCGTGCGCTGGCAGCGCCTGCTCGCCCCCGTCGCGGGCGTAAGCCTGCCCCGCGTCCTGGGCTATCTGCTGATCGGCTATCTCGCCAACAACGTCCTGCCGGCCCGCCTGGGCGAGCTCGTGCGCTGCCACTACCTGGGCGATCGCGAGGGCGTGAGCCGCACGACGGCATTGGGCACCGTGGTCGTGGAGCGAGTCGTCGACATCGTGGTCGTGGTGGCAATCGCGGCGATCGCGATCCTCGTCCTGAGCGTCCGCGGAATCGTGGCCGGCGCGGTGCTGATCGGAGCAGCGATCGCGGCGCTGCTCGGGGTGGGCCTCGCCGTGGGGATCGCGGCTCACCGGGTCCCGGGAGCCGACCGGCTGGCCGGAATGACCGCTCGCTGGCCGCGCGCGGGGGAGCTGGCCACGAAGCTGCGCGAGGGACTCGCCGTCGCGGGGAGGCCCCGGACGCTCGCCGAGGCGCTGACGCTGAGCGTCGTGGCCTGGGGCGCCACGCTCCTGGCCTTCGCGGCGGCGGGTCAGGCCGTCGGCGTGGAGCTGACGATCGGCCAGGCGTCATTGCTGGCCGCCGGCGTCGCCCTGGCGGCCGCGATCCCGTCCGGGCCGGCCTCGCTGGGCACGTACGAGCTGGCCGCGGTCCGGATCGGGCAGGCGGTCGGCGTCTCGGCCGAAGCCTCACTGGCGATCGCGATCCTCACCCACGGGCTGACCCTCGTCATCACCACCGGCGGCGGGCTCGTGGCGCTCGCACGGGTCGCGGTGGTGCCGCCGGCCCGCGAGGTCGAGGCCCCGCCGGCCGACTGACCGCCCCGGGACGGGGTTGTCAGCCGCCGAAGCCGAGCGCCCACGTCTCGGCGCTCTCGCCGTCGTCCGTCAGGCCCCCGAACAGCAGCAGCCGAT
>Ga0136617_10000577_pt1 | contig 31162 bp, 28 predicted proteins | sample AntDrymUQ3222106_2_FD_129672 | JGI IMG/M metagenome (GOLD analysis project Ga0136617, IMG submission 129672) | Polar desert sand microbial communities from Dry Valleys, Antarctica - metaG UQ322 (21.06) | ecosystem: Environmental > Terrestrial > Soil > Desert | place: Antarctica: Dry Valley... | reverse complement strand
GGGATGCGGACGTTGAGCTCGAAGTTGCCCTGCAGGCCGCCGATCGTGATCGCGACGTCGTTGCCGATGACCTGCGCGCCGACCTGCATGACGACCTCGGGGATGACCGGGTTGACCTTCCCCGGCATGATCGAGGAGCCCTTCTGCAGCTCGGGCAGGAGGATCTCGCCGATCCCCGCGCGCGGGCCCGAGCCCATCAGCGCGAGGTCCTGGGCGATCTTCGTCAGCGAGACCGCGACGACCTTCAGCGCGCCCGACAACTCGACGAGCGCGTCGCGGTTGGCCTGCGCCTCGAACGGATCCTCCGGCGGCGAGATCTCCAGGCCGCTGGACTGCGACAGCCGCGCGCGGATGCGCTCGGCGAACTCCGGGTGCGTGTTCAGGCCGGTGCCGGTGGCGGTGCCGCCGAGCGGGATCTGCGCGACCTGGGGCAGCGCGTTGCGCACCCGCCGCGCCCCGAGGCGCACCTGCGCGCCGTAGCCGGCGAACTCCTGGCCCAGCGTCACCGGCACCGCATCCATGAGGTGCGTGCGGCCGGACTTCACGATGTCCTCGAACTCGGCGGCCTTGCCGGCGAACGCCCGCTCGAGGCGTTCGAGCGCGGGCAGCAGCTTGTTCGTCACCTCGTCGAGCGCCGCGAGGTGGACGGCGCTCGGGAAGACGTCGTTGGAGGACTGGCCCATGTTGACGTGGTCGTTGGGATGCGCTCCCTCGCCGGCGAGGTTCGCGATGACCTCGTTGGCGTTCGTGTTCGTCGACGTGCCCGAGCCGGTCTGGAAGACGTCGATCGGGAACTGGTCGTCGTGGTCGCCCGCCGCGACCGCGTCGGCGCTCCGGGCGATGCGGTCGGCGAGCTCGGGGTCGAGCTTGCCGAGGTCGGCGTTGACGCGCGCGGCAGCGCCTTTGATCGCGGCGAGCCAGCGCACGACGCTGACCGGCACGCGCTCGCCGGAGACGGGGAAGTTCTCGACCGCCTTGGCCGTCTCGCCACCCCACAGCTGCTGCTCGGCCACGCCCATGTCAGTCCTCCGCTTCGTCGCTCACCAGGCTCTCAACGGTATCTACCCGTCGCGGCCGGCGCAGGTGATGGCTCAGCCGGCGTCGGCGGCGGCCTGCGCGGCAAAGCGTCCGTTGACGGTCCGCACCGACGGCTTGGCCTTGTAGCCCAGGTCGAACAGGCCCTTCTGGTTGATGCCGCGGACGAGCTTGATGTTCGGCACCTGAGCCTTGATCGAGCCGCCGTAGAACGTCGGCGCGACGGCGAAGTCGCGAAGGTTCCAGACGAGTGCGCCGGCGAGGTTCGGGATCTGAGCGTACGTCGAGAGGTGCAGGTCGAGCAGGTGCGACTGGAAGGCGAAGCCGCCCGGCGAGGTCGTGCGGTTGAGGCCGTTGGCCTCGGCCCCGAACTCGGTGACCGCTATGACCTTGCCCGGGAACACCTTGCGCAGCGCGCTCAGCCGCGTGCGGATCTCCTTGCGCAGCGTCTCGGCCCTGGCGTGCGTCGACTCATACCAGCCGATGTAGTTCGTCCAGCCGATCATGTCGACGTTGCGATAGATCCGCGAGGTCTGGCGCGGCGGGTGCGAGCCCCAGATGTCCAGCGCGATCGGACGCCCGGGATCGAGCCGCTTGAGCTCGGCCGCCATCGTGTCCACGTACGGGATCTGACCACGTGGGTGGCCGTTGCCGGCCACTTCGTTGGCGAGGTTCCAGGTGATGATCGACGGGTGCAGCTGCGTGTTGCGGAAGGTCGTGCGCACGCGCTCCTTCGCCGTCTGCGCGCGGTGGGCGCCGCGCGACGTCCAGGCGCCGGGGGCGTCGGTCGGGCCGATGCCCTGCCAGATCATGATCCCGGCCGCGTCGAGGCGCTCGAGCAGCCCCTCGTCGAGCGGGTGCTGGGTGCGCGTGGCGTTCGCGTCGATCGCCTTGAGCTGCTGGACGAGCCGGTCCTGGTCGCTGGGCAGCAGCCCGTCGCCGCGACCGAGGACGTCCTCGTGGATCGACGCGCCGCGCAGCCGGATCGGCTGCGCGTTGAGCAGGATCCGGCTGCCTCCGCGCGCACCTCGCGCAGCCCGACGTGGGCGCGGTAGGTCGCCTCGCCTGGGACCTCGAGCTCGAGCTCCCAGAGGTTCGGCGCCGACGGGGACCACAGCTCGGGATTGTCGACGGTCGCGCTCGCCGTGACGACCGCGGTGTCGCCCTTGTCGATCGGCATGGGGCCGAACTCCAGCGGGAAGCGCCGGTCGCCCCGGACGAGCGCGCCGCCCACGGTCAGGACGCGCGCATCGCCGTTGTTGCGCAGGTGGACGTTGGCGGAGACCCGTGCGACACCGCCCGACAGCCGCGTCTGCAGCACGGGGTACAAGATCTCGCTCGGGCCGATCCGGCGGATGCTCACGCCGCGGTTGATGCCGCCGAAGTTGAACCACAGCCGGTGCCAGCCGTCGCGCTTCATCGCGTTCGGGCCGCGCCAGTCGGCGCGCACGACGATGGTGTGGGGCACGCCGGCGCGCAGGAACGAGCGCACGTCGAAGGGCAGGTACTCCCCGGTGTGCCTCCCCGCGAGGTGCCCGTCGATGAAGACCTGCGCCTTGTGGTTGACCGACTCGAAGCGGATCGCGTAGCGGCCGTCGGTCGGGACCTCGATGCTGGTGCGATACCAGCCGATCGTGCCGTTGAACGTGGCAACCCCCCGCTGGCCGCGGATCTTCGTGGCGTCGGGGACGAAGGGAAGCCGGACGAGATCGCCACCGAAGTTGCCGGCCTGGTAGCCCTTGTCGAGGCCGACGTCGTCGCGATCGCGCTTGAAGCGCCAGCGCCCGTCGAGCTGCGCGCGGTCGCCGGGGCCGGCGTAGATGACCGGCGCGGCGCCGTGCGGCGCCAGCACGACGGAGCCGTCCGGCGCGTCGGGAGCCGCCCACGACACGGCGACGAGCACCGCCACGAGGACGACCACGACCGCACCCAGGCCGCCGAGCGCCACCCGGATCAGCCGCCGGCTCACGCGACCCTGCTCATCGTGTCATCGGAAGTTCGTCCACCCTCGTGATGCGCGCAGGGCAACGGGTGCCGGCGCGGAAAGCACTCCCCGCTGCAACCCGGCAGCGGCGGGAATGTAGCGCCCAGCCGGGGCGCTCGGCGCTCGGGAGGTCCGCCGTGTCCGCACCGTCCTTGACAGCGATCACCGGGAGACCCTACGACAGGACAGCTCGCGCGACCGCAGGCAATGGAGGTAACGTTGTGCAGACGGCGGCCGAACTGGGGATTCATGCGCAATCCGATTCGCGGCGAAACCGATGCCTTCTACCTCGCGGTGGGCGGGTCAGGGCTGACCGGGGCCTCGCTCGCGCTTGGGGCGCTCGTCAATCCGATCGCCGGGGGCGCGCTCTTCGTCGGCGGGCTGATCGGCGCGTTCGTCTGGGAGTTCTCCACGAAGGATCCAGACCGCCGACGGCCGCTGCGCGAGGCCGCGGCAGCCGGACGTCTCGTAGCCGCGTCGACGCAATGGAGGGTGCTCGTCGTCGCCAATCGGACGCTCCAGGGCGAGCATCTCGAGGAGATCCTTCGCAGCCGCGCCGAGCGCGGCGCCGAGCTGCGCGTGATCGCGCCGATCCTCGTCTCGCGCGTGCGCTACATCGCGTCGGACGTCGACCGCGAGCTCCAGGAGGCGCACGAACGACTCGCCGCCGCGCTTGCCTGGTGCAACGAAGCCGGGTATGAAGCGCACGGCAAGGTCGGCGACCCCAACGTGGCACTGGGCGCGATCGAGGACGAGCTGCGCGCCTTCGCGGCCGACGAGGTCGTGATCTCGACCCTCCCCCCGGGCAAGTCGAACTGGCTTGAGACCGGCATCGTCCAGCGGCTGCGCGAGGAGCTGGACATCCCGGTCACGCACGTGATCGTCGAGCTCGACCACAGCTGGCTGGCGGCAGAGCAGTAAGGGCCGCGCGGGACCGAGCGGCCTACACGCTCATCGCGACGTATTTGATCTCGAGATACTCCTCGATGCCCTCGGGGCCGCCCTCGCGGCCCACACCCGAGTGCTTGACGCCGCCGAAGGGCGCTCCGGCGTTGGAGACCATGCCCTGGTTGAGGCCGACCATGCCGGTCTCCAGGCGCTCGCTGACGCGCAGGGCGCGCTGCAGCCCGCTCGTGTAGAGGTAGGCGACGAGGCCGAACTCGGTGTCGTTGGCGGCGGCGATCGCCTCGTCCTCCGACGCGAAGCCCTTCACCGGCGCGACGGGGCCGAAGATCTCCTCGCGCAGCAGGCGGGCGTCGTCGGGGACGTCGGCGAGGACCGTCGGCCGGTAGAAGTGACCCGGGCCCGCGACCCGCTCCCCGCCGCACAGCACGCGCGCCCCCTTGGCCACGGCGTCGTCGACGAGCTCGGCGACCTTGCCGAGCTGGTCGGCGTCGATGAGCGGGCCGACCTCGACACCCTCCTCCGTCCCTCGACCGAGCTTCAGCGCGCCCATCCTCTCCGCCAGCCGCGCCGCGAACTCGCCCGCCACCGAGTCGGCGACGTGGAAGCGGTTGGCGGCCGTGCAGGCCTCGCCGATGTTGCGCATCTTCGCCACCATCGCGCCGTCGAGCGCCGCCTCGACGTCGGCGTCCTCGAAGACGATGAACGGGGCGTTGCCGCCAAGCTCCATCGAGACGCGCAGGATCTGCTCGGATGCCTGGGCCATGAGGGTGCGCCCGACCTCCGTCGAGCCGGTGAAGGAGAGCTTGCGCGTCCTCGGGTCGGTGATGACCGGCTTCATGACCGAGCCCGACGAGCGCGCGGTGACGACGTTCAGCACGCCGCCGGGCAGCCCCGCCTCCTCGAGGATCTTCGCGAGCATGAGCATCGACAGCGGCGTGAGCTTCGCCGGCTTGACGACCATCGTGCAGCCGGCCGCGATCGCCGGACCGATCTTGCGTGTGCCCATCGCCAGCGGGAAGTTCCACGGCGTGATGAGGACGCACGGGCCGACGGGCTGCTTCATCGTCAGCACGCGGCCCGTGCCGGCTTCGTTGACCGTGAAGCGGCCGTTGACGCGCACCGCTTCCTCGGCGTACCAGCGCAGGAAGCTCGCGGCGTAGACGACCTCGGCCTTGGACTCGGCGACGGGCTTGCCCATCTCGAGCGTCATGAGCAGCGCGAGCTCGTCGCTGCGCACCGTGATGGCCTCGTAGGCGCGGCGCAGGATGTCGATGCGCTCACGCGGGGCGCTGTCGCGCCAGCTCGCAAACGCCTCGTGCGCGGCGGCGAGCGCATCGAGCGCGTCCTGCTCCGTGGCGTCGGCGACCTCGGCGATCGTCGCCTCCGTCGCCGGGTCCTCGACGGGGACCGTCCCGCCCTCGGCGCCGTCGCGCCAGGCGCCGCCGATGAACAGCTGCTTCGGAACCGTCGCGAGCACGGCCTGCTCGGCGTCGGCCCCGCGGGTGGTGGCGCTCATGTGCGGATCACCGTCTCCTCTCCCAGCTCGTCTGAGATCGCGACGTCGACCGAGTAGTCGATCGGCAGCACGATGAGCGAGGGCACGTCGAGGCCCAGCGCGTGGCGCAGATGCTGCCGGAAGTCGTCGGCCGAGCCGCAGCGCCACGCCGGCAGGCCGAAGGACTCGGCGAACGTGACGAAGTCGGGATTGCGAAAGTCGGTGCCGAAGTGCTCGCCGAAGCGCTGCTCCTGCTTCCACGCGATCGAGCCGAAGGCGCGGTCCCCCCAGACGACGTTGACGACCGCGGTGCCCAGCCGCGCCGCCGTCTCGAGCTCCTGCGCGTTCATGAGAAACCCGCCGTCGCCGCTGACTGCCACGACGTTGCGCTCGGGGTACACGAGCTTGGCCGCGATCGCGCTCGGCAGCGCGAATCCCATCCCGGCCAGGCCGTTGGCGATGAGGACCGTGTTGGGCTCGTGGGCCGGGAACATCCGGGCGATCCAGAGCTTGTGCAGCCCGACGTCGGACACGAGCATGTCCGAGGGGCCCAGCGCCCGGCGCAGCTCCCACAGTGCTCGCGGCGTGCGCAGCGGGAAGCCGTCGTCGTCGCGGGCGGCCTCGAGGCTGCCGAGCACGAGCTCGCGCAGCCGCGACGAGATCTTCGGGGTGCGCCGCTGCGCCGCGGCGTCGCGGCACTCCTCGGCGAGGCGCATGAGCACGTGGTGGAGGTCCCCGACGAGCTCGACCTCCGGCGTGTAGTACGCGTCGGTCTCGGCCGGCGCCGTGTCGACGACGACGATCCGCTTGTCGCGGCGCGGGTTCCAGTGCTCGGGCGCGTGCTCGACGAGGTCGTAGCCGATGGTGATGACGACGTCGGCGTCCGCGAAGCCGGCGAGCTCGTAGTCGCGGTCGTGCAGGCCGACCGTTCCCAGCGCGCGCGGGTCCTCGTAGTCCAGCGCGCCCTTGCCCATGAACGTCTCTGCGACCGGGATCCCGGTCGCCCGCGCGAACTCGCGCAGCGCCTGCGACGCGTGCCCGCGCAGGACGCCGTTGCCGGCGAGCACGACGGGGTCCGATGCGCTGCAGACGACCTCCGCCGCGCACATGATCTCGCGCGCGCTCGGCTCCGGGTGCGCCGTGCGCCGGCGCTGCAGCGGGGCCGCCTCCAGCGGTTGGGCCATGACGTCCTCGGGCAGCTCGAGGTGCGTCGCGCCCGGCTTGTCGCCCTCGGCCACCTTGAACGCCTTGCGCACGACCTCGGGGATGATGTCGGGACTCCAGACGCGCGCGTTCCACTTCGTGATCGGCCGCAGGACCTCGACGAGGTCGACGAACTGGTGCGATTCCTTGTGCATCCACGCCAGCGCGCGCTGGCCGGTGAGGGCGACGAGCGGTGCGCGGTCGAGGTAGGCGTCGGCGACCGCGGTGACGAGGTTCAGCGCGCCTGGCCCCAGCGTGCCGAGACAGACCCCGGCGCGACCCGTGAGGCGGCCGGTCATGTCCGCCATGTACGCGCCGCCCTGCTCGTGGCGGACGGGCACGAAGTCGATCGACGACTCGTGCAGCGAGCGGTTGAGGTCGAGGGTCTCCTCGCCTGGGATACCGAAGACGCGGCGCACGCCCTCTGCCTCGAGGCACTGCACGAAGACGTCGGACGCGCGGCGAACGGTCACGCGCTGCCCCTGGATGGTTGCTTGCACGACGCGGGTCGTCGAAGCAGCCATCTAGGCTCCACTGCGCCGTGATCGCACGTCCCACGCATCACGGGGGGCCTGTACCCGGGAGTGCGCCGGGCGCAACTCCACCCGTGCCGGTGTGTCCCGAGGGTCGATGACGCCGCTTCGCAGCGCATTCGTCGCGGCCGTGCTGGCCTGCGCGTGGGCCGCCCCGGCGCAGGGCGCGTCGCGCCTGGTCGTGCGGGGCGCAGGCTTCGGCCACGGGATCGGGATGAGCCAGTACGGCGCCATGGGGTTCGCGCAGCGAGGCGCCGATCACGCCGCGATCCTCGCTCACTACTACACCGGCACGCGGATCGCCGCCCTCGGAGCGGCGAGGGAGGTGCGGGTCCTCCTGAAGACCGCGGCGCGGATCGTCCTCACCGGCGCGGCGAGCGTCGCCGGCGGCCGCACGCTCGACCCGACCCGCACGTACACCGCGGTCCGCGGGCTGAGCGGACAGGTGACGCTGCGCTCGGCCTCCGGACGCGCACTCGGGACCTACGCGGCGCCGCTGAGGATCACCGGCGGGCCCGGCGGCTTCCAGGTCCGCGGCCGCGCCGCCAACGACGTCTCCGACGGTCGCTACCGCGGCACCCTCGAGATCCGCCCGGCGGCGATCGGCGGGGTGTCGGCGATCGACGCCGTCGGCCTCGAGGACTACCTGCGCGGCGTCGTCCCCGGCGAGATGCCGTCCGGCTGGCCGGCCGAGGCGCTGCGCGCCCAGGCCGTCGCCGCGCGCACGTACGCGATCGCGACGAGCAAGAACGGCGACGGCTTCGACCAGTACGCCGACACGCGCTCGCAGATGTACACCGGGATCGCCGGGGAGCAGCCGACCACCGACGCAGCGGTCGAGGCGACCCGCGGCGAGGTCGTCGTCTACGGCGGCAAGCCGATCGTGACGTACTACTTCTCGACCTCGGGCGGACGCACGGAGAACGTCGAGAACTCGTTTCTCGACGCCGCCCCGGCGCCGTGGCTCGTGTCCGTCGCCGACCCCTACGACGCCCTCTCGCCCCGGCACCGCTGGACCAAGCGGATGAGCCTGCGCTCGGCGCAGCGGCGCCTGGGCTCGCTCGTGCGGGGCTCGCTGCGCCAGATCAAGGTGCTGCGGCGCGGGCGCTCGCCCCGCGTCGTGCGCGCCGAGATCGTCGGCACCGGTGGGCGCACACGGATCAGCGGGCCGCAGCTGCGCTCGAAGCTCGGCCTCTTCGACACGTGGGCGAGCTTCACCGTCCTCACGGCGCGCGCCACGCGCGGCGACGACAGCCGGCCTCGGCGCCCGCGGCGGCCAGCCGCGCCCAGCACGCCTACCGGCGGCACCGCGCCGCGCTGAGAGTCAGCGGTTGTAGACGCGCGTCAGCGACTCCGCGACGCAGACCGGCTTCAGCGCGCCCTCACCCTCGAAGGTGAGCTTCAACGTGATCTGCGCGCCGCCGACGACGTCGTCGACGGCGAGCAGCACGATCCGCATCCGCACGCGGTTGCCGACAGGCAGCGGCGCCGGAAAGCGCACGCGGTCCAAGCCGTAGTTCACGGCGAAGGCGAAGCCCTCGAAGCGCAGGAGCTGCGCGGAGAACATCGGGTGCAGCGAGAGCGTGTAGTAGCCGTGGGCGATCGTGCCCCCGAAGGGCGTCTGCGTCGCGCGCTCGGGATCGGTGTGTATCCACTGGTCGTCGCCGGTGACGCGCGCGAACGCGTCGATCGCCTCCTGCGTGACCTCGTGCCAGTCGCTGACGCCGAGCTCCTCGCCGACCTTTGCCCGCAGCTCCTCCAAGCCGGTGATCGTGAGCATGCCCGCAGCTTAGGGCTATCCGGTTGGGATAGGTCCTCATTAGCCTGTCGGACCGTGACCCGCCCTCTGCTCGTCATCGACGCCCCGTCGCTGCTGTACCGCGCGTTCTTCGCGCTGCCTCAGAGCATCACCGATGGCGATGGCCATCCCGTCAACGCGCTGCTCGGCACGGCCAACGTCGTCCTCTTCGTCGTCGAGCGCCAGGCGCCACGGGCCGTCGTGTTCTGCTGGGGCGCCGAGAAGGCCGCCTACCGCGCCGAGCTCTACGCGCCCTACCACGCCGACCGCCCGCCGATGCCGCCCGAGCTCGAGCGCCAGTGGAGCGATGCGCCGGCCTTCTTCGGCGCGTTCGGCTGGCAGAGCATCTCCGACGGCGAGCTCGAGGCCGACGACCTCCTGGGCTCGCTCGCGCGGATCGAGGCGGCGGCCGGCGGCGAGGCGCTGCTGTTCACCGGCGACCGCGACATGTTCCAGTGCGTCAGCGACGCCGTGACGGTCCTCTTCCCGCGCGGCGGCAAGGACGGGCCGGAGGCCGTCGGCACGGCGCAGGTGCGCGAGCGCTACGGCATCGATCCGGCGCAGGTGCCGGACTTCATCGCCCTGCGCGGCGACCCGTCCGACGGGCTGCCGGGCGCGAAGGGCATCGGCGCGAAGACGGCGCGCGACCTCCTGCGCCGCCACGGCACGCTCGAGGACGTCATCGCCGCCGCGGCGCGGCCCGGCACGATGACGCCGCGGATGGCGGGCGCGCTCACGTCCGACCCCGCAGCCCTGCGCGCGTTCAAGGAGATCGCGACGCTGCGCGACGTCGCGCTCGAGCGGCCCGCCGACGAGCCCATGGACACAGCCGGCGCTGCCGGGGCCGCGCGCAGCCGCGGGATGAACCGCCTCGCCGAGCGCCTGGACGCGTGGTCCTGACGGCGCCGTGCAGGCAAAAAGCGGTGCGGCGGCCAGTCCACGCCGCGCTCGTGCGTGCGCCATGATGCCCACTTGGTGCTCCGCGTCCTGTTCTTCGTGCACGCGGTCGTCGTCGTGCTCACGGTCCCCGGCGGTGCGCTCGCCGCCGGACCGCCGGCGCCGGTCGTGCTCTCTGGAGGATGGGAGTGGGCGGCCGATCCGGTCGACCAGGGAGCGGCGCTCGGGTGGCAGAACGGGCAGACCGGCGTGGGCTGGCAACCCGCGACGGTGCCGGGCGTCTTCGACGCGCGGACCGACCCCGACCTCTTCTACGGCTCGATCGGCTGGTACCGGCTGACCTTCACGGGTCCGGCGACGGCGCCGGGCATGGGCTGGGCAGTGCGCTTCGAGCAGGTCCGGCGCCGCGCGCAGGTGTGGCTCAACGGCGTCGAGATCGGCACCCACCGCGAACCCTACGCGCCCTTCGAGCTGCCGGCCGTCGGCCTGCGGGCGGGGCAGCCGAACACGCTCGTCGTGCGCGTCGACTACCGCCGCAGCCCGAAGCTGCGGGAGGGCTGGTGGAACTGGGGCGGGATCACGCGACCGGTGTCGCTCGTCGCTCGCGGGCCGGTCGTCATGGACGACGTCGGGCTGCTGCCGCAGCGCCGCTGCGGCCCGGGCGGGTGCCGCTGGAACGTCCTCGTCGACGGGTGGCTGGAGAACGCCGGCGATCGCCCGCAGCAGCCGGCGGTCGCGGTCGCGCTGCGTGCGCCCGACGGGACGCTGTCGCTGGGCGGGGTCACGCCACGAGCGCTGCAGCCGGGTGAGCGCGTGCGGCTGCGCTTCGCGGTGCCGGTGCGCGGCGAGCCGAAGCTCTGGGCGCCCGATCACCCCGACCTCTACGGTGCGGCCGTCGCCACGCGCGCCGGCGGGCGGGTCGTCCAGCTCGACCGCCTGCGCATCGGTCTGCGCCGCGTCGACGTCGTCGACGGGATGCTGCGGCTCAACGGCCGCGTGCTCGACCTTCGCGGCGCGTCGGTCCAGGAGGACATCCCGGGCCACGGTCCCGCGCTCACGGACGCCGACGTCGACAGCATCGTCGGCGAGCTCAAGACGCTCGGCGTCAACGTCACGCGTGCGCACGTACCGCTCGACCCGCGCCTGCTCGACCGCTTCGACGAGGAGGGCATCCTCGTCTGGAGCCAGGCGCCCGTCTACCACCGCGACGCGCAGCTGCGAAGGCCCGGCGAGCGCTCCTACGAGCTTCGGGTCCTGCGCAACACGATGCTCGCCGCGCGCAACCACCCGTCGGTCATCACGCATTCGGTCGCCAACGAGCTCACGGCGCTGCCCGACGAGCGCCGCACGACCCGGGTCTGGCTGCAGAACGCCGCGGCGCTCGCCCGCGATCTCGACCCGACGCTGCCGGTCGCCGTCGACATCCTGTCCTATCCGCGCATCCCGCGGCAGCGCACGTACGACGCCTACGACCTGATCGGGATCAACTCGTACTACGGCTGGTACGACGGGAAGGTCCACCGCTCGACCGCCGACATCGACGACCTCGCGCCCTACCTGCGCACGATGCACGCGAAGTATCCGAGCACCGCGCTCGTCATCAGCGAGTTCGGCGCCGAGGCCACCAGGCCCGGACCGGCCGGCGTCAAGCAGACCTACGCCTTCCAGACGAACTACATCAAGCGCAACCTCGACGTCGTCGACCGCCTCGGCTTCGTCGGCGGCGCGATCTACTGGACCGCGCGCGAGTTCGCCGTCAAGCCGTACTGGGACGGCGGCGGGCACCCCCAGGGGGGCCGCGACTCGATCCACAACAAGGGCCTCATCTCCTATGACGGCAAGATCAAGCCCGCGTTCTCCGTCACGCAGAAGGCCTTCAAGGCGACGCCGCTGTATCGCGACGATCCCGATGCCGTCGCCCGCGCGGAGCTCTCCGAGCCGAGCTCGTTCGTCCTGCGGACGCTGCTCACCGTCGGCGTGCTCGCGGCGCTCATCGCGCTGCTCTCCTTCGACCTCTGGTGCCTGCGAGAGATCTGGTGCGCCCTGCGGCCGCCCGAGGCGCAGGTCGTCCAGCTGCGCCGCGTGGCGTGAGGCTGGTCCCGGCCGCGTGAGGCTGGACCCGGCCGCGTGAGGCTGGACCCGGCCGCTATTGGCGTATGGGTGACAGCGTGCTGGCCATGACCCATCCGCGCGCACCGCGCCGCGTCCATCGCGCGGTTCGGACCTCGACGCCGATCCAGCGCGCGTTCGCCGTCTGGATGAGACGGCGAACCTCGTCGCCTCGCACGAGGTACCGAAAGGCGGTGCTGCCGGGCGCGTAGCGCAGGTAGACGTCGCGGGCGCTCACCCGCGCCGGCCCTGACAGCGGGCGTTCCCCGGTGAGCGGCCGACCGTCGCAGTGCCCGCCGCAGGCATCTGGGCGCCGGCGATCGAAGTCCGCGTTCGCCGGCCCGCAGGCGAGCCGCCCGAGCGCCGGATCGGGCACCAGGTCGCTCAGCAGCATCCAGCCGGACTTGCGCGTGACCGGTGGCAGGCAATAGCCCCATACGAAGCCCTCGACCGCGGGGCGCAGCGGCGGCGCATCCAGGCATCCGGGATTGCGCGTCGTCTGACGACCCAGGTGCTGACCGGCGGCAAGCTCGATCGACTCGCCGCTGTCGCTCTTGACCGCCGGCGCGCGCGAGCTCGGACCCAGCCGCAGCGTCGTCGAACCAACGGCGCGCCACGGCTCATAGGCGACGTCGACGAGGTCCGGCCCGAACAGCCCGCGCGGGAGCGTCACGTCACGACCGGCCGGGCCTCAGCCCGGCCGGCCGTCCTCCAGGTAGATCGCATGACCCGCGGCACGTGCGCGCAGCGCGGCAGCCGCCCGCCGCGCCTTCCTCGCGGCCGCGCGCTTGCGGGGCACGAGGCGTAGGGGGTCGTGCACTCCCGCGGTCACGGTGCGTAACCTACCGCCGCCATCCCGACCTACGCCTTCGCCGCCCGTCAGCGCGAGGCGAGCAACTCGTCGAGGCGGGCGTAGGTCTCGTTCAACCCGCGCTCCATGCCCGAGTCGAGCATGCCGTCGCGCTCCTCGGTCGTGTGGAAGATCGAGGTGGAGATCACCTTGGTGCGATCGCCGAGATCCTCGAACGTGGCGGTATCGACGGACACGTGGCCCGGCATGCCCTCCCACTCGAACGTCTGCACGATCCGCTCGGGCGGGGTGACCTCGCGGTAGGTCCCTCGGAATCCTGTCTCACTGCCGTCCGAGTCGCGCATGACGAACCGCCAGCTCCCGCCTGGCCTGACGTCCATCTGATCGACGACGGTGGTCGTGTCGCGCGGACCCCACCACTCGGGAATGAACTCGGGATCGGTGAAGGCGGCGAACACGCGGTCTCGTGGCGCGTCGAAGACGCGCTCGATGTGGATCTCGCGCTCCGCCGGGGTCGTGACCGTGGCGGCCGGGGCCTGCTGGTGACCTGTCATTGCGACGTTCCTTTCGTGCGTTCGAGGAGCTCCCCGAACCGGTCGAGGCGTTCGTCCAGCATCCGCCGGTACGTCTCCATCCACGCCTGGACGTCCTCGAGGCGCCGCGGGCCGAGGTTGCAGCGGCGCGTGCGGCACACCTTCTCGGTGGTGACGAGCTCTGCGTCCTCGAGCACCCGCACGTGCTTCTTCATCCCGGTGAGCGAGATCCCGAACGGCTCGGCGAGCTCGGTGATGCTCGCGCTGCCGCGGCCGAGGCGCTCGAGAACGCCCCTGCGAGTGGGATCCGCGAGCGCCGAGAACGTCCTGTCGATCTGCGGATACTGAACCATCTGGTTCAGTGTAGCGGGGCTGCGCCCTGACTGCAAGGCAGCGCCGCACACGTCCGTTCGCTTGACAGGTGACCAAACGGTCACCTATGATCGCCGGCATGGACGCGGTGTTCAGGGCCCTTGCCGATCCGACGCGCCGGAGCCTGCTCGACGAGCTGTTCAAGCGCGACGGGCAGACGCTCAGCGCGCTCGAGCAGCGATTGCCGATGACGCGCTTCGGCGTCATGAAGCACCTCAAGGTGCTCGAGGAGGCAGGCCTCGTGACCACGAAGAAGCGCGGTCGCGAGAAGCTCCACTTCCTGAACCCCGTCCCGATCCGGCTCGTCCACGACCGCTGGGTGAGCAAGTACGCCGAGCCCTGGGCCGCGACGCTCAGCGGCCTAAAGAAGACACTCGAGGAGGAGGACGGCATGGAGAAGGTGTTCGAGATCTACATCAAGACGACCCCGGAGCGCCTGTGGGAGGCGATCACCGACAGCGAGATGAGACAGCGGTACAACTTCGGGGTCGGTGTCACCTCCGACTGGACGCCCGGCTCCCGCTACGAGGCCGTCCACCCGGGGGCCGGCGTCGCGATCGCCGAGGGCGAGAACCTGGAGGTCGATCCGCCGCACCGCCTCGTCCAGAGCTTCACGGCCCTGTGGAGCGACGACGTCAAGGCCGAGGGAACCTCGCGGGTCACCTGGGACATCGAGCCGGTCGGCGATTCATGCCGGCTGACCGTCACCCACGACCAGTTGCGCGAGGACGCCAACGACGAGATCTACGGCGGCTGGCCGCAGATCCTCTCCGGTCTGAAGACGCTGCTGGAGACCGGCGAGACGCTCACGACGCCGGGCTCGCTGCTCTATTCGAACGCCTCGCAACCGGCTGGGTGAACCCTGGCGGGGCCTGACCGAAGGCCGCTGCTCGGGGCCGGGGCGGCGGTCATGCCCCGGAGCAGGTTCTGTGGTACGGCCTGCTCGGCAGGTACACGCGCCACTCGGCGCGGCTGAGGTCGCGCCGAGTGGCCGCGCAGGCGCGGGCCCGGAGCGCGCGGTCGCTGCCGCGCCACAGGATCGAGTCCAACAGTGCTTCGTCGCCGTCGCTCTCCGCGGCTACGAGCTTGGTGCCGTCGGGCGTGAACGCCAGGTCGATCACGGCCTCGCTGCTATCCGGGATGGGCGCCCCGAGCGGTGTGCGGGTGGTGACGTCCCACAGCCGCACCGTCCGGTCGCTGCCTGCTGTCGCCAGCGTGGTGCCATCGGGGCTGAACGCGAGACTCAGTACGGCGTCGTTGTGGCCGGCGAGCCGTCCGCTCTCCCGGTGGGCAGCGATGTCCCACAGCCGGACGGTGGTGTCGATGCTGGCGCTTGCGAGCGTCGTGCCGTCGGGGCTGAACAGCAGGCGTTCGATCGGCCCGAGGTGGCCTCGCAACGGCGTTCCGGCTGGCTTGCGTGTCGAGACGTTCCACAGCTGCAGGTTGCGGTCCCTGTCGGCGGACGCGACCGTCCGGCCGTCCGGGCTGAACGCCACGCTCGTGACCCCGCCCGTGTGGCCGCGCAGCGGCGGGCCGATCTCACGCCGGGTCGCGACGTCCCAGATGCGCACCGTCCGGTCTTCGCCGCCGGAGACGAGCATCGTACGGTCGGCACTCAACGCGACGCACAGGACCGGTCCCGTGTGTCCGCGCAACGGGACGCCGACCTGGCGGTGACGCGCCACGCTCCATAGCCGCACCGTTGCGTCGTCGCCGGCGGACGCGACGATCGCACCGTCGAGGCTCAGCGCAACCCCTTGGACCTCGCCGGTGTGACCGGCGAGCGGCGCGCCGGTCGGGGTGTTGTCGTCCACGTTCCACAGCTGCAGCATGCCGTCGCCGGAAGACACGCGCGTCTTGGCGTCGCGACTGAAGGCAATGGCGTTGAAGGCGCCCGTCGCAGCGTTGAGCGGTTGGCGCGGCAGGCGCACCGTCGGCGGGGCTGCGGTCGCGGCGCGCGAGACGTTCAACAGTTGCATGTTGTTACCGGTGCCGCTGGAGACGAGCGTCTTGGCGTCGGGGCTGAACGCAGCCGTCGGGCGGGCTCCCGCCGGAAACGGCGGGCCGACCGGGTCGTGTGTTGCGACGTTCCACAATCGCAGCGCGTCCATGCTGGCAGACGCCAGCGTCCTGCCGTCGGGACTGAACGCCACGGTGCCCACCAGCTCGCGCAGCGGGCGACCTTTGCCGGGGCGCAGCGGCCGACCGGCCTGCCGGTGCGTCTGCACATCCCACAGTCGGACCGTCCCGTCCAAGCTCGTGGACGCCAGCGTGCTCCCATCGGGGCTGAACGCGACACTCGTCGCCGTGGCGCGGTGTCGGCCAAGCGTAGAGCCGATCGCGCGGCGCGGCGCGACGTCCCACAGCCGCACCGACCCGTCAAAGCCGGCGGAAGCGACCGTGGCACCGTCGGCGCCGAACGCGACGGCGCTGACGGCAGACCCGTGGCCGCGCAGCGGCAGGGCGATCCCGCGGCGGGTCGCGACGTCCCAGATGCGCACCGACCTGTCCTCGCCGCCGGAGACGAGCTTCGTGCCGTCAGGACTGAACGCCACGCTCGTGACCGCGCTTGTGTGCCCACGCAACGGGACGCCGACCTGGCGAGAGCGCGCGACGCTCCATAGCCGCACCGTCTTGTCCACGCCTGCGGAGGCGATCAGCCTGCCGTCGGGGCTGAGTGCGACCCCGTACACCTGCGTGTGAGCCCGTAGCAGCGCCCCGACCCGGCGCGTGGCGACATCCCAGATCCGCACCGTCCCATCCAGGCTGCCGGAGACCAGGGTTCGGCCGCCGAACGCTACGCCGGTTATCTGATGTCTGTGGCCGCGCAGCTCGCCGATGTCGGCGCCGAGGTTGCCGAGCACGGCGTGGACCGCGGCGCCGGCCTCGGGAGTCGCATAGGCGCGGTGCGCCTCGACGCTCAGCGCCGCCGCCAGCGCGGGCTCGCTGTCGGCGATCGCGACGGCCTGCGCAGCGAGACCGCGAGACAGTGCGCCGCGCTCCGCTCGAGACGCCTGCTCGCGCTGGATGAGTGCGACGACCGCGAGCGCGACGGTCACGAGCAGCGCGGCGAGTACCGCCCCCAGCTGGGTGCGGTACCGCACGACCGTCGCGTGCCGGCTGCTGGTGATGTAGAGCGCCTCGTCGGCGCTCGGCACCACGCGGTGAGCGCTCTGCTCGCCCAGCCACGTCTCGGCCTCGAGCAGGTCGCCGCCACGCAGCAGGAGACTCCGATCGCGGCCGGCGTTCAGCCACTGGCCGGCTCGTGTGGCGATCCGCTCATGCTGATCGCGTGAGCGAGGATCGACGTCCAGGGCCTCGATCAGCCTGCCGACCCCGAGCTCGAAGCCATCGCCGTCGGCGAGGACGACCCATTCACGGTCGGCCAGCACAGCAGGCAAGCTGACGCGATCGACGTCACGCAGCAATACCGGAACGACGAGCATCTTCAGAGCCACCGCGCGGTCGAGTTCACCCCGGCAGGCCGACGAGCCGATCGAGTCGCGGCTGATCAGGAACACGAATGCGCGGCAGGCCTCGATCGCGCTCGCCGTGGTCGCGTCCTCCCCTCCGACGCTGACCTCCTTGCCGTGGGCCTGCAGCGCACCGGCCAGCCGCAGCGCTTCTGATCGATCGCTGCGTGCGCACGAGACGAAAACCCGGTCGCTCATACTCCGCGACAGGTTTCGTGGTAGGGCTCGCCGGGCAGTAAGCGCGACCATTCCGAGCGGCTGAGGTTGCGCCGCCCCGCCGCGCAGGCGCGCGCGTGTTGCGTGCGCTGGTCGCCGGTCCATACCACCGAGTCCCACAGTCGCGCCGTGATACCCGTGCTACCGGCAAGGGTCGTGCCGTCGGGGCTGAAGGCAAGAACGTTGATGGCGCCAACGTAGCCGCGCAGCGGCGCGCCCATCGAATGGCGCCGGGCGATGCTCCACAGCCGCACGGTCTTGTCGAAACTCGCGGAAGCCAGCGTGCGGCCGTCGGGGCTGAATGCGACGCGTGACACGGTCCCCGTGTGACCGCGCAGCGGCGCAGCCACCAGGCGTCGCGCCGCCACGTCCCACAACCGCACCGCGCCGTCCCCGCTGCCAGTGGCGAGCACCCTGCCGTCGGGACTGAAGGCGACGCTGTCCGTCCCACCGTCGGGCGCCATCAGGGGCGGCCCGGTGGGACGGCGTCTCGCGACATCCCACAGCCGCACGCTGCTGTCAGTGCCGGCGGACGCGAGCGTCCTTGCGTCGGGGCTGAACGCCAGGCCCAGAACGGGGCCACGGTGGCCGCGCAGCGGCGGTCCGAGTCCACGTCGCCGCGCGACGCTCCACAGCCGCACCGTCTTGTCGGCGCCGGCAGACGCGAGCGTCATGCCGTCGCGCGAAGCGGCGACCGCCAGGACGAAACCCGCGTGACCGCGCAGCGGCGCGCCGACTTGACGGCGCGTAGCTACGCTCCATAGCCGTACCGCGCCGTCCTCGCCCGCGGTCGCGAGCATGCGCCCACCGCCGACGAAGACCGCCTTGAGGAGGCGCTCGCCTGCAGGCAAAGCGATCCGTGCGCCGCGCAGGCCACGCGTCGCGACGTCCCACAGGCCCACCCTGCCGATCCCCTCGGTTATCGCGATGGTCCGCGAGTCCGGGCTGTACGCCACCTCGCCGGCGAGAGAGGCTAACTTGTGGGCCGACGCGGGCGTGAAGAGCAAGAACGACCGGACCGTCGGGGCGTCGGGTCCACGTGCGACGTTCCAGAGGCTGACTCCCCTGTCCGCGCTCACAAGCGTCTTCCCATCCGGGCTGAACACCGCGGCAGCAAAGGAGGGAAAGAAGTTGGCCGTTGCGACGGACACGGTGGCGTCGCCGGCCAGCTTCGGACCGCTGGGACTTCGCGTCGCGACGTCCCACAAGCGGACGCCCGCGCCGGTGATCGCGAGCGTCTTGCCGTCCGGCGCGAACGTGACACCCCACACGCCGCCACTCCCCCGGGAGCCGGCGCCGACGAACGGTGCGCCCTCGAGCCGGTGCGTCGCCACGTCCCACAGGCGCACCGTGCCGTCCGAGCCGCCCGACGCCAGCGTCCTGCCGTTGGGCGCGAACGCCACGGCGCGCGCCTCGCCGGCGTGGGCGGCGATCGGCGCGCCGACGAGGCGTCGCGTGGCAGCGTTCCACAGCCGCACGCTGCCGTCGCGGGCGCACGCGGCAAGCATCCGGCCGTCGGGGCTGAATGCCAGCTGGATGAGGGGGCTGTGGGCCTGTCCGACAGGCAGCGCAGCCCTTTGGCGGTGCGACGCGACGTCCCACAGCCGCAGGGCGCCGTCCGCACCCGCCGAGGCGACTGTCTTGGCGTCGGGACTGAACGCAACGCTCAAGACGCTCTTGCGTTGACGGCCCAGCGGCGACGCGATCTGGCGCCGGGACGCGACGTCCCACAGCCGCACCGTCCCGTCCGAGCCGCCGGACGCCAGCGTCCTGCCGTCCGGGCTGAACGCGACACCCCAGACGATCCGGGAATGACTTCGAAACCACCCGCCGATCGCGCTACGTGTCGCGCGATCCCACAGCCGCAGCGTACCGTCCTGGCTACCGGACGCGACCATCCTTCCGTCCGGGCTGATCGCGAGGGACCGAATGAGATCCGACTGGCCCCGCAGCTCGCCAAGCAACTCGCCGAGTCGTGGAAGCACGCCGGCCAGAGCGGCGCGTGCCTGCGCGGTGGGCTTCACGCGATCGGCCTCGAGGCTCAACGCCGCTGCCAACCCGGCATCTTGATCGGTCGCCGGCACGGCCTGCGCCGCAAGCGAGCGCGACAGAGCGACGTCCTTGTCTGCCACCGCCGCGTTCCGCGCCACGACAGCGAGCACCGCCAGCGCGCCCGCGATCAGCAACGCGACGAGCGCGGCGCCCATCCGCGCGCGCTGGCGCGTGCTCGCCGCGCGCCGACTAGCCATGACGTACTCGTTGTGCACGGCCGTGGGCAACTGGCCGTCGCCGCTGCGCGTCCCCAGCCACGCCTCGGCTCTGCGCAAGTCCGATCCGACCAGCAGACGGCCCGCATCGCGATGAGCATCGAGCCACCCGCGGGCCCTGACCGCGATCTGCGTGTGACGATCACGCCACTCCACATCGCGTTGCAGCACCTCGACCAGCGTTCCGAGACTCACGTCCCGCGAGTCGCTCGCGCGCACCAGACGGGATCGCGCGCGACCAGTGCCGGTGCGAGCTCACCACGATCCACGTCGCGGCAATACACGGGAATGATCAGCTTGTTCAGCTCGACGGCTCGAGCGAGCTCCTCCGCGCACACCGGTGAGCGGACGGAATCCGGACTGACAAGGAAGATGAACGCCTTGCACGCTTCGATCGCCCGTGTGATCCTCGCCTTCCAGTTCTCGCCGCCGACGATCTCCTCGATGTCGAGCCACACATCCATGCCGCGCACGCGAAGCTGTGCACGCAGGGCCTCAGCGACCACGACGTCGACGCGCGAATATGACACGAACGCGTCGTAGCGCCCAGGCTCGTCCGACCCGGGCGAGGCGGCGCCCCCTGGCGGATCGTCGCTGTTCTCAGCGTCGAACTCGCTCACGGCGACAGCCGCCGGGCCAGCGCGCCACCAAACAGCAGCGACGAGTGGCGGTAGCCACGCGATCGTCGGGCGATCATCGGCGCTGACACTGTCACACCCCGAACCCGCCCCGAGTGACACATGCCACACATGCGCGCAGCTTGGCGCGGGACTCAGGCTCGCCTCCAAGAACGCCTTGAGACCCGGTCGTGGGGTACGGTGCGGGCGTGGGCAGGATCGCGTGGCTCATCGCGGGTGCCGTGGCGGTCGTGCTGGTGGGGTTCTCGTCCGGCTACGGATATCACCGCGACGAGCTGTACTTCGTCGCGGCGGGTCAACACCTGGATTGGGCGTATGCCGACCAGGGGCCGATCACTCCGCTGATCGCCCGCGCGATGAGCGAGATCGCCCCCGACTCGCTGACGGTGCTGCGCCTGCCGGCGGCGCTGGCAGCCAGCGTCACGGTGCTGTTGACGGGCTTGCTGGCACGTGAGCTCGGTGGCAGCCGGCGCGCCCAGGTGCTGGCGACGGCCTGCGCCGCGGTCGCGTCGATCGTGCTCGTCACGGGCCACTGGCTCAGCACGTCGACGTTCGACCTGCTGGTCTGGACCGCGGTCACGTGGCTCACGGTCCGCGCCGTGCGGACGGGCGAGGATCGGCTGTGGCTTCTCGCCGGGGTCGTGCTCGGCGTGGGGCTGCTCAACAAGCCGCTGCCCGCGTTCCTGGCCGCCGGGCTCCTGGCTGGGGTCGTGGTCGCCGGCCCACGGCGCCTGCTGCGCAATCCGTACGTCTGGTCGGGCGCCGCGATCGCGCTCGCGCTGTGGTCGCCCTGGATCGTGTGGCAAGCGAGTCACGGCTGGCCGCAGCTCGATGTCTCGCGCTCGATCGCCGAGGGCGCGTCCGCGAGCTCGGAGGCGTGGTGGGCAATCGTGCCGTTTCAGGTGCTGCTCGTCAGCCCGCTGCTCGCGCCGGTGTGGATCGCCGGCCTCGTGAGCCTCTTTCGCGACCCCGCCCTGCGCGACGTCCGGTTCATGGCGTGGGCCTGGCTCGCGCTCGCCGTGGTGTTCATGGCGACCGGCGGCAAGCCGTACTACCTGGCCGGGCTGCTGCCTGTCCTGATCGGCGCCGGGGCGGTGCAGGTCGACGGCTGGCTCGAGCGCGGCCGGATGCGTGCGCGAAGAGCGCTGCTCGTCGCCGCGGTCGCGATCAGCGCGGCGGTGGGGCTGGTCATCGCGCTGCCCCTCCTGCCGCCGGACAGCTCCGATCCGGTGCTCGCCCTCAACGAGGACGTCGGCGAGACGATCGGCTGGCCGCGGCTCGCCCGCACCGTGGCGCGCGTCCATCGAGCGCTCCCCGACACGAAGCGAGCGGTGATCCTCGCGCGCAACTACGGAGAGGCGGGCGCGATCGACCGCTACGGCCCCGCCCTCGGGCTCCCGCACGCCTACAGCGGGCACAACGCCTACGCCGATTGGGGCCCGCCGCCCGACTCCGGCGCACCGGTCGTCGCCGTCGGGCTGCGACCGCGCGAGATCACCGCGCACCTGCACGACTGCAGGCAGGCCGCCCGGATCGACAACGGCGACGGCGTCGACAACGAAGAGCAGGGCAAGGCGGTCATGGTCTGCCGCGGGCCACGACGTCCCTGGTCACAGGAATGGCAGGCGCTGCGCCACCTCGGCTGAAGGCACGCCGAGCGCCGCACCGGCAGATCCTACGGCGTGAACTTCACCGTGATGACGTCGCCGTCGGCCATCGCGTAATCGCGCCCCTCGAGGCGCAGCGTGCCGCGCTCGCGCGCGCCGGCGTAGCCGCCGGCGTCGACGAGCTGCTCCCAGCCGACGACCTCGGCGCGCACGAAGCCGCGCTGGATGTCGGAGTGGATCTCGCCCGCGGCGTGCCACGCCGTCAGCCCGCGACGCAGGTGCCAGGACTGCGCCGGCTTGTCCTCGCCGGCCGTGAAGAACGCGACGAGATCGAGCAGCGAGAAGGCCCCGCCGACGACGCGCTGCAGGCTCGACTCGGCGATCCCGAGGTCCGCGCGCATCGCGGCCGCGTCCTCGTCCTCGAGCTCGGACAGCTCCGCCTCGATGCGGCTGGAGACCGCCACCGCGCCGGCGCCCTGGGCCGCGGCGTGCTCGGCGATCGCCACCGGCACCTCGTCCTCGCCCTCGTCGATGTTGGCGACGAAGAGCACGGGCTTGGCGGTCAGCGGCGCGAGGTCGCGCAGGGCGTGCGGCGCGTCGGCGGGCGGCGGCACGCTGCGCGCCGGGCGGCCGGCCTGCAGCGCCGCGATGAGCTCGCGCAGCCAGGCCTCCTCGGCGACCGCCGCGCGGTCGCCCGAGCGAGCGCTGCGCACGACGCGCTCGTGGCGGCGCTCGGCCTGCTCGAGGTCGGCGTAGACGAGCTCGGTCTCGATCGTCTCGATGTCGGCGAGCGGATCGACGCGGCCCTCGGGATGGATGACGTTCGGGTCGTTGTGAGCCCGCACGACGTGGATGATCGCGTCGGTCTCGCGGATGTTCGCGAGGAAGCGGTTGCCGAGGCCCTCGCCGGTGTGCGCGCCGGCGACGAGCCCGGCGATGTCGTGGAAGTCGATCGTGTCGGGCACGACGTTCGACGCGCGCAGCGTCGCCGCCACCTGCTCGAGCCGCTCGTCGTGCACCGCCACGACGGCGACGTTCGGCTCGATCGTCGTGAAGGGGTAGTTCGCGGCCTCCGCTCCGGCCCGCGTCAGCGCGTTGAACAGCGACGACTTGCCGGCGTTGGGCATTCCGACGATGCCGACCTTCATCGTGGAGCCCCGCCGCCGCTGCCGACGAGCGTGCCCAGCAGCTCGCCGGCGGCGATGTCGGACGGGTAGTGCACGCCGAGGTAGACGCGCGACAGCGCCATCGCCGTCGCGACGGCGTAGAGCGGGGCGCCGGGCAGCAGCGCCGAGTAGGCGCGGGCGGCGGCGAACGACGACGAGGCGTGCGCCGACGGGAAGCTCAGCGACGTCGGCGTCGAGATGAGGGCGGGCAGCTTGGCGAGCTGCGGCCGGCGACGGCGCACGATGGTCTTCAGGAGCGTGTTGAGCGCGTAGGACAGCAGCACCGTCCGGGCTGCGCGCAGCCAGCGCGGACGGCGCGCGCGGTCGACGGCGGCGCCGGCCAGGCCGAGCGCGAGCCAGATCGCCGCGTGCTCGCCGAGCCGCGAGAAGCGCCGCACCGGGCGCTCGATCGCGGCGCCGTGGCCGTGCTGGCGCAGGAGACGGTAGAGCCGGACGTCGACCCGTGCGATCGCCCGCGCCACCGGCCCGGCGCGCAGCCGCGCGAGCAGCGACTGGCGGGCGGCCGGGTCGGCGGCGGTCGGCGCGGCGGCGGCGTTCATGCGCGGCACGATATGCGCACGCGCCGATCGGGCAGGATTGCGGGGTGCGGCTGGCACTGATCGCCAACCCCCGCTCCGGGACGGCCCCCGATCCGAAAGCCCTCGACAAGCTGCTCGGGGCCGATGGCGCACAGGTCGTCACGACTCCGATCGAAGAGCTCACGGGGCCGGAGGGCGACGGGCTCGACGACGAGAGCCTGGTCGCCGCCCTGCGGACGCTGCGCGCGGGCGGCGCACCGGACCGGGTCGTCGTCGCCGGCGGCGACGGGTCGATCGGACCGGCCGCGCTGCTCGCCGCCGAGCTCAGCGTGCCGCTCGCCGTCCTCCCGGCCGGTACGGCGAACGACTTCGCGCGCGCGCAGGGCCTGCCGCTCGACCTCGCGCAGGCTGGGGCGATTGCGCGTGCGACCGGCGCGGGCACGCGCCATGCCGAGCTCGCGCTCGCCGGCCGGCGGCCGTTCGTCAACGCGGCCTCGGCGGGGCTGTCGGTCGCCGCGGCCCAGGCTGCGCGCTCGCACAAGCCCCGGCTTGGACGGCTCGCCTACGCCGTCGGCGCGATGCGCGCCGCGGCGACGGCCGAGTCGCTGCGCTGCACGGTGCGCTGCGACGGCCGGGAGCGCTTCGCCGGGCGCGCCTGGCAGGTCGTCGTCGGCGCGACGGGCGCCTTCGGAGGCGGCAGCGAGATCGGCGGTACGGACGCCCGCGACGGGCTGCTCGACGTCGCGGTCGTCCCCGCGGGCTCGCGCGTGGGCCTCGTGCGCCGGGCGTATGGGATGCGCTGCGGGCGGCTGACCGCGCAGGACGACGTGACGCACGACCGCGGCGCGATCGTCGAGGTGACGCTCGCCGGCCGCGCGATGTTCAACGTCGACGGCGAGCTGTGCCGCTGCGACCCGGCGCGCTTCGCGCTGCGACCCGGCGGCTTCGAGGTCGTCGTCGCGTGAACAAGCGCTGGCCCACGGCGATCGCGGTCGCCCTTGCGGGGTGGTACGCGAGCGACTCGCTGCGCCACCGGCGCGAGCAGGAGGAGGGCTACCGGTTGCGCGGCGAGGAGCTCGCCGTCGGCTCGGACGCGTTCCTGCGCGCGACCGAGGCGATCACGAGCTCGCCGATCTCCTACGGCAACGACATCGAGCTGCACATCAACGGCGACGCGATCTTCCCGGCGATGCTGGAGACGATCGCCGGCGCGCAGCGGTCGGTCAACCTCCTGACGTACATCTACTGGCGCGGCGAGATCGCTCTGGAGATCGCCTCCGCGCTCTGCGAGCGGGCGCGCGCCGGCATCGCGGTCAACGTCCTGCTCGACGCCGTCGGCAGCGCGAAGATGGACCGCGGGCTCATCGGGGAGATGGACTCCTCCGGCGTGACGTTCGCGTATTTCCGGCCGCCCAAGCCCTACGCCGTCCGCCGGCTGAACAACCGCACGCACCGCAAGCTGCTCATCGCCGACGGGCGCATCGGGATGACCGGCGGCGTCGGGATCGCCGACGAGTGGACCGGCGATGCCCAGGACCCCGACCACTGGCGCGACACGCACGTCCGCGTGCGCGGGCCGGTCGTGCGCGGGCTGCAGGGAGCGTTCGCCGACGACTGGCTGGAGGCGACCGGGGAGGTGCTCGTCGGACCCGACTACCTGCCCGAGCTCGAGCCGCTCGACGACGGCGGTGCGATGCAGCTCGTGCGTTCGACGGCGACGGTCGGCGACACGAGCATCGAGGCGCTGTACTTCCTGGCGATCGCCTGCGCGCGCGAGCGGCTGCAGCTCACGTCGGCGTACTACGCGCCGCGGCCGGCATTCATCGAGGCGCTCTCCGACGCCGCTCGCCGCGGCGTCGACGTCCGCGTGGTCGTGCCGGGCCCGTACAGCGACAAGCAGTTCGTCCGCAAGGCCGGCCGCTCGACGTACGAGCCGCTGCTGCAGGCCGGGGTGGGCATCTGGGAGTACTGCCCCACGATGCTGCACGCGAAGACGCTGACGATCGACGGGGCGTGGTCGTCGGTCGGATCGGTGAACTTCGACAACCGCTCCTTCCAGCTGCAGGACGAGGCGACGCTCTGCGTCTCCTCCGAGCGCTTCGCCCGCGAGCTCGACGAGCAGTTCGAGCGCGACCTCGCGCGCTCGGCGGAGATCGACCTCGGCCGCTGGCGCAACCGCCCGCTGGTCAGTCGCGCGGCCGAGGGACTGACGAAGCTGGCGCGCCGCGAGCTGTGAGGCGACGGTCGCGCTAGCTGCGCGCTCCGCGCTCGGAGGCGGCTTCCAGGCGCTCGTCGACCTTGTCCGCCACGATGTCGGCGATCCCGAAGAGCACCAGCACCACCGGGACGAGCACCGCGATCCTCACCGGCCAGGAGAGGGAGGTGATGAGCCCTCCGACCTGGATGGTCAGGAACAACGCGAGGAGTTGGAGCGACAGCCACGGCCATCCCGGCAGCGCGCGCCAGCGCAGCGCGCGGCCCAGCGGCGAGTTGCGCAGCCAACCGGTCACATCAGAAGAGTGGGCAAGGGGCGGGACGGACTGGGTCGTGGAGCGTCAGAGCGCGGCGAGCGCCTCGCGGAAGTCTGCGGCCGCCGGCAGGTCGCAGGTGGCGAGCCGGCGATCGAGGCGCTGGAGCTCGCGTACGGTCACGTCGGATCTGGTGGTCCGAGCGATCTCCAGCGCCTTGAACCCTTCGGTGGCCGCGCGCTCGGGCTCGTCGGCGGCTGCGCAGGCAAGCGCGAGGCGTGCCCGATGCACGCCGTGGCCGCGTGTGCGGTGGCGTGGCCAGAGGCGCAGGACCTCTTCGAGCATCGCGATGGCTTGGCGCGGCCGGAGCCCGAGCCAGCAGCGAGCTTCGGCGGCCAGGAGGTACGGAGCTGTGCCGTCCCGGCGACCCAGGTCGTCGCATGGATCGTTGTCGGTGTTGGTGTCTGCGCGGTCGAGGAGGCCGGCGCGGGCGTCGGCCAGGCTGCGTTCGCACGAGGCTGCGTCGTTGGCGAGGGCGTGCGCGTGGGCGAGGCGGAGCGCACATAACGCCCGGATCCGCGTACTCGTTTCACGAGTGCTGCCGGCGGCGTCGGCGAGCACGATTGCCCGGCGCCGATCGTCTCGCGTGGCGGCCCACTGGCTCTGGCGCAAGAGCGTCCAGGCAACCATGTCGTGATAGCCCGATTCCTGGGCGAGCCGCAAGGCTCGGTCGGCCCAATAGTCGCGGGTGAGCGAGTCGCCCGTGTCATGGCCCAGCCAGCTCGCGAACAGCGCCCACCGCGATTCCACCCGGAGCAGTTGGTCGCGCAGATCGCCTCGCGCGACCTGCCGATGCGCCGCGATGAGGTCGAGTTCGTGCCGGACCGGAGCGAGCACGTCGTGCGATCCGAACATCGCATCGTGGCGGTAGAGCAGGCCCATGAGGTCCATCCAGTGCCTGACGAGATGGGGATCGATGTCTCGGGCTGCTGCGGGTGCGGTCGTGGCGTTGAGGCCAAGAGCGGCCCCAACGCCCGCGCCAAAAAGGCTCCGACGGCTGATGGGATCCACGTCTTCTCCCGCTTGGCTGGGCTGCAGGGGCACCCAGCGTAGCGCCATCGGCATGCCCAGAGCCCGTGTGAAACCGGAGATGTCGTCGATCGTGAGGCGGCGTGTTCCCTGTTCGATGCGGCTCAGCGTCGTCTGGCTCACGTGCAGCCATCCGGCCACGATCGACTGCGGCAGCGGCTGCCCGTGAAACGGGTGCGATCGGTACGCGCGAACGACGCGGCCCAGATCCCCGCTGGCCAGCGCGTCGCCCATGAGCTCGGCCTGCCAGAACTCGGGCGGCACCTCGGGCGCGCGGTCACGGCGGCGCCTGGCCTGACACGCGGAGCACAGTCCGTCGGCGTTGTCGCGCGCCAGCGGGCTCCCGCAACCACAGTAATGGCGCGCACGACTCATGGTGTCTGATCCTATGACCGGGGGGACCCGCCTGTGAACAGGCTATGCAGAATGTGACTTGCGCTGATCCGTACCCGCGTTCGCGGGTCCGCCGGGAGCGTTCGCGGGTCCGCGAGGCGCGCTCGCAAGTCCGCGAGGCGCGTTGACGTCGGGCAGCGCAGCTCAAGACTGCGAGCCGTGGTCTTCGAGCAGCGCTACGGCTGGGGCCGTGCATACCGCGATGGACAGCTCGTGTGCGCGCGCGTGCACATCACGATCGGCCACGACGGCCGGATCGGGCTGACGCGACAGGAGCGCCGCTACGTCGCCGCGCGGTTCTTGGAGCGCCTGCATCCCGCGCTGCGCACCGAGCTCGCCGAGCTTGCCCGTCGCCGCGGCGCGGCCGCCCGTCGCGCCGCCGAGCGCATGGACCCCATCGAGGTCGTCTTCGACGACGGGCGCATGGGCACGCAGCGGATCGTCGGCTGGGTCCAGCCGCCGCAGGTGCGCTACGGCGAGCTACGCGACATCGAGTTCGCCCTGCGCGAGCGCGCCTGATGAGCGACCAGCCCCCGCAGCTCACCGGCGAGCAGATCCTCGCACTGAAGTTCGCCGCCCACCGCCAGCTTGCCCGCTGGGCCGACAAGCCCGAGCTGCAACCACGCCAGCTCGCCCGGCGAGCCGCGCTCATACGCGCCGTACGCGTCCTCGAGAACAGGGCGTTCACCGACGGCTGCCAGCTGCGCGCGACCAGCGACGGGTAGCCCTGGCCGGCGGCCGAGGACACCCGCGCGTCACATCTGCCCGGCATCCATGCATCACCGCCCGCCCGGACGTGGTGACCCGATCGATCCGGCAGTTGTGCACTTCCGCCGGGTGAACGACTCCGGCGAGCCGCCCCGAAGACTCCGAAACCTTCCCCCTCGATGCCGCCGTTCGCAGGCGCCTGCGCCACCACCGCGGCCGTCACGCGCCAGGCCACGCAGGCGTGCAACGGCTAGCCCGCTGCAACGCAGCGGCGAGTGCGTGCTGAACCTCCCGTCCGCCTCCCTCGTCGACAACGTCGACCGCATCGCCCGCACCACGGGCTCAGAGCCGGTACCCGACGGCAAGCGCGGCCGCGGCTGGCGTCACATCGCCGACAAGTTCGCCGAAGCCGGCCTGACCCCGATCGAAGCGGACCTCGTCGGACCGCCACGCGCCGCGGAGTGCCCAGTCCAGATGGAGGCTTCGCTGCACGACGCTCACCCGATCGGACCCAGCGGCAGCGCCTTGGCCCTCGAAGTCGCCGTGGAGCGTGTCACGCCGACCAGGACATCCTGGCCGAGCCCGATCGCATCGACGCCGACGCATGGCGACCGCTCATCATGAGCTTCCAGCAGTTCTACGGCCTCGGTCCCGACCGGCTGCAGCCCTCCGAGCTCGCCCGCATCCCCGGAGGCGCTGTACCGCTGAGCGCCGAGAACCGCCGAGCCGATCACCTTCCGCGGCGGATTGGTCAGCGAGCGTTCAGGGGTTGGATCTGCAGCGCGGCGCTGACGGCCGTCGCGGATGCGAGAAGATCAGCAGTTGTGCTGCCCGGCCGGGCGAGCAGGGGTTGAACGTCGTCAAGCCCGGCGCGCTGGACCAGGCGCTTCTCGTTGAGCACCCATTCGCCGCGCTGCGCAAGCCGTCCATGGGCTGCGCACAGCACGGCGTGGACGAGCATGCCGAGACAGCAGACGCAGTCGCCCAAGGCAGCGTGGGCGCGGGCGAACATCAGCGCGACGCTCGCACGCCCCTGCCAGCGTTCGGGTGCGCTCGCCGTCAGGGGCTGTGGGAATGATGGACGCGGAATCTGGCCCACGATCGGCTGGCAGATCGAGAGCTCCCCGACGGGAAGGTACGTCGGCGCGCCGACGACGTACCCGTTCTGCATGAGCACGTCGAAGCGGCCCCGCTGCGCGTCGTCGAGCCAGCGCTCGACGACATCGAGGTCACGAAAGAGCACGTCGACGGCGATGCCCTCGACGGTCAGCCACGCGCCGCCGTGGACGATCGGACCCCACTCCCCCAACCCCGAGACATAGCCTCCGTGCGAGCCCGCGGATGTCCTCCGGGTCCAGCGCGCGTTGTCCACCACGGTAGTAGAGCCCGAGGTCCCAGTCGCTGTCGGGGCGGTGCGTCGCGGTCGCACGCGAGCCGCCAGGACGACGGCCACCGCGCCGGGAAGCTCGGCGAGATCGGCGGCAAGCTTGGCGACGGGCGCGGGCAGCGGCACCGACATACGAAGCCAGCCTACGCTGAGCCCCCGCCGTCACCGCATTCTCAGAGTCTGCTCGCCGCACGCCGATCCATTTTCGGCGCAGCGGTTCGGCGCCACCGTCATCTCCGCTGGTCGCGGGAGCAGGGCGAGCGAGCTTGAACCACCGCTATGCGGGGAGTATTCGCCAACGCCAGGCGTGCACAAATGACGACTCGATGCGACGGCCCGGTCGATCCGGCAGTTGTGCATGACATGCGTGCACAAGTGACGACTCGACGCGGCGGACCGATTAATCCGGCAGTTGTGCACGTCCAAGCGTGGCGAATACTCCCCAGTATGGCGCTGCATAGTCGACATTCGGCCCGTCCGGGCCACCGGGCCCGCGCCCGCCTTGCTGCTCCTGTACCAACCGGCACCCACGACGCCGCTGCGCCATCCGCGAGGGCGCCGACGCCGCCGAACCTTCCGGCTGGAAAGGCGTCGCCGGTTTGACATCGACGACCGCCTGCGGTCCTGGCCCGCCGAGCATCGTCGCAAGCGCGATGGTCGCGCACATCGTCCTTATCAATGCCCTGACCGCCGCGCTCGCCGCGCAGCCTCTCCGGCGGCGCGACTGGTAGCTTCTGGCTTATGGACGAGGTCTGTATCCGGGAGTGGTTTGACGAGTACTCGAAATCGTTCGCGGCGCGCGGCCGCGGCGAGTCGGACGATCTGCACGCGTTTTTGGAGTACTACGCAGTGCCGCTTCTCGTCACAACCGATGATGGGGCACAAGCCCTGACCACAGCGGAAGAGGTGGTGGGCTTCGCTGGCCAGCAGGTGCAAGGGATGCGCGCCGCGAGCTACGACCACACCGACACGCTCGACTCCGCGCTGACCACGTTGAATACGACCAGCGTTCTCTACAGAGGCGATTTCGTACGCCGGCGAGCGGACGACAGTGAGATCGTCCGCTTTGGGGTGACGTATCTGATCACCGACGGATCAGCAGGTCTTCGGATCTCCGCCCTGGCCGTTCAAGCACCGTGACGACGACGCAGCGACGCTAGCGAGCACGATGAGCCGACTGGCGCGCCCCCAACCCGTGCGGTAGGGGCGCCACCGGCCGGCGCTCCCCTACCGCACTCCGTCAAACCGCGACGTGAAGACCTGACGGTCGCTTACGCCCGACGGAACGCCCGGACGGCAAGGGGCACGAACACGAGCAGCAGCCCGGCGAGCCAGGCGAGGGCCCCGAGGGCCGGCGCCAGCGCGTCCGCGTGGCCGATGGTCAGGGCGCGGGCGGCGTCCACGGTCAGCGTGACGGGGTTGATCTCTGCGAAGGCTTGCACGACGCCGGGCATCGACGAGGTCGGGACGAACGCGGAGGAGGCGAACGTGAGCGGAAAGACCCAGATGAACCCGGCCGACTGAGCGGTTTCGGG
>Ga0136617_10000576_pt1 | contig 31165 bp, 22 predicted proteins | sample AntDrymUQ3222106_2_FD_129672 | JGI IMG/M metagenome (GOLD analysis project Ga0136617, IMG submission 129672) | Polar desert sand microbial communities from Dry Valleys, Antarctica - metaG UQ322 (21.06) | ecosystem: Environmental > Terrestrial > Soil > Desert | place: Antarctica: Dry Valley... | reverse complement strand
CCTGCCGGGCCGCATTGCGGTGAAACACGAGGGCTATAATCCGTACGACTCGGTCAAGGACCGGATCGGCGCCGCCATGATCAACGACGCCGTCGAGAAGGGGCGGCTGCGTCCAGGCATGGTCATCGTGGAGCCCACCAGCGGTAATACCGGGATCGGTCTGGCGTATGTGGCCGCGGCGCAAGGCTACCGCTGCATCTTTACCATGCCGGATACCATGACCCACGAGCGCCGCCACATGCTACGCGCCCTCGGCGCCAAGGTTGTGCTCACCGAGGGTGCCAAGGGGATGAAGGGTGCCATAGCCCGTGCGGAGGAGATCCTCAACCGACTGGGGGACCGCGCATGGATGCCCCGCCAGTTCGACAACCCGGCCAATCCGGCCATCCACTACCGCACGACCGGGCCCGAAATCTGGACCGACACCGCCGGCGCGGTTGATATCTTCGTCTCGGGAATTGGCACCGGCGGCACGATCACCGGGGCAGGGCGGTATCTAAAGGAGCGCAAGCCCGGCATCCGCATCGCAGCGGTCGAGCCGGCCGAGAGTCCGGTCCTGTCCGGTGGCCAGCCTTCGCCCCACAAGCAGCAGGGTATCGGGGCGGGGTTCATTCCATCGATTCTCGATACCAAGATCTACGACGAAGTCATCCGGGTCACCAACGACGACGCCATCGCCACGGCGCGGCGCCTGGCCCGGGAGGAAGGAATCTTCGCCGGTATCTCCAGCGGCTCGATCACATGGGCAGCCCTCCAGGTGGCCGCCCGGAGGGAGAACGCAGGGAAGTTGATCGTCTCGATCGTCTGCGACTTCGGGGAGCGCTATCTCTCGCACCCGCTGTATACCGAGTTGTCTGACCCGGATATCTCAGATCTCGAGGAAGCCCTGACGGCTCCGACTGCGATGGCCTGATCGCATTGCGAACTTCTCGCTTCTTACTCTCATTTCCTCACTCCCACTACGTACGAGGCACGAGCACCTGTGACCACCCCTGCGCGTTCTCGGAACGGCGGTTCAAACCCGGCCGAGCGGGTCGATACCATTTTCGGCGCCGACGTTTTCTCCCGCAGCACCATGCGGCAGCGGCTTCCCAAGGAGGTCTATCGCAGCCTGCTTCGGACCATCGATCATGGCGAGCCTCTGGACCCGGCGGTGGCAGATGTCGTGGCAGCCTCGATGAAGGATTGGGCCATCGAGAACGGTGCCAGCCACTACACCCACTGGTTCCAGCCGCTCACGGGGCTAACCGCGGAAAAGCACGATTCGCTCGCGGGGCCCGACGGCAGTGGAGGCGTGGTGTTCAACTTCTCGGGAGCCGAGCTGGTACAAGGCGAGCCCGACGCATCCAGCTTCCCCTCCGGCGGGCTGAGGGCAACCTTCGAAGCCCGGGGCTACACGGCCTGGGATGCCACCAGCCCGGCCTTTCTCATGCGGGGCGAGAACAACGTCACCCTGTGTATCCCGACGGCGTTCGTGTCCTGGACCGGAGAGGCGCTCGATACCAAGATCCCACTGCTTCGCTCGGTGGAGGCGCTTTCTAAACAGGCACTGCGGATTCTGCGCATTTTCGGCACCGACGAGGGCGTATCGCGGATCGTCACCACGGTCGGTCCCGAGCAGGAGTACTTTCTGGTGGACCGGGAGTTGTACTACCGGCGTCCCGATCTGCTCACCTGCGAACGGACGGTATTCGGCGCCAAGCCACCCAAGGGCCAACAGCTCGAGGATCACTACTTCGGCACTATTCCACCCAGGGTCCTCGCCTTTATGGCCGAATCCGAGAGGGAGCTGTACCGACTGGGAGTACCGGTGAAAACGCGGCACAACGAGGTGGCGCCCGGTCAGTACGAGATCGCGCCGTTGTTCGAAGCGAGCCACATCGCCAGCGATCACCAGATGTTATTGATGGAGACCCTGAAGCGGGTGGCGCCCCGTTTCGGACTCCAGGCGTTGCTGCATGAGAAGCCCTTTGCGGGCGTGAACGGCTCGGGCAAGCACAACAACTGGTCCATGTCCACGGACACGGGCGTCAATCTCCTGGACCCCCAGGACGACACCCACACCAACATGCAGTTTCTGGTCTTCCTGGTCGCCACGATCCGGGCGGTGGACATCCACGCCGATCTGCTCCGCGCCTCCATTGCCTCGGCCGCCAACGATCACCGCCTCGGGGCCAACGAGGCGCCGCCCGCCATCATCTCGATATTTCTCGGGAAGATGCTCTCGGACATTCTGGAGCAGGTCGAGCGCGGGCTCCCCAAGCGCACCATCCGCGGCGGCGTGCTCGACCTTGGCGCCAAGACCCTGCCGATGCTGCCCCGCCATTCGGGCGATCGCAACCGCACGTCTCCCTTTGCATTCACGGGCAACAAGTTCGAGTTCCGTGCGGTGGGGTCGAGCGCGAGCATTGCTTGGCCCAATACCGTGCTGAACACCATCGTGGCTGAGTCGCTGGACTACGTGGCGGGACAGCTGGAGCGCGCCGTGGGAGCCAAGCCGTCTCCGGCCAGACTCCAGGCCGGCGTCATCTCGGTGCTGAAGAAGGTCATCAGGGAGCACAAGCGGGTCATCTTCGACGGAGACAACTACTCGGAGGAGTGGCACGCGGAGGCAGAGACGCGTGGCTTACCCAACCTCAAAGACTCGGTCGATGCGTTCGGGGTACTTCGGGCCAGGAAGAATGTAGACCTGTTCCGGAAGTACGGGGTGTTAAGCAAGGCGGAGCACGACTCGCGAACCCACATCATCATCGAGAAGTACATCAAGCAGCTCGCCATCGAGGCGGAGACCATGGTGTCGATCGCGCGGGGTCAGATCCTGCCGGCCGCGCTTCAGCATCAGCAGCGCATGGCCGGGGCGATCGCGGCTACGAAGGCAGCTGGGGTGGAGTGTGCCGACACCGTTGCCGCGCTCCGAACTTTCGTCGAGCTCGTCACCAAGCTCCGGAACGCCACCGCCGCGGTGGAACAGGCATCGGCCCCCCACGACGCCGACCCTATGAAGCACGCCGCGCAGATCAGCCGGGAGCTCAAGCCGGCCATGGCCGCGCTGCGCAGTACGGTAGATACGATGGAGACGCTGGTGGCCGCGGAGCTCTGGCCGTTGCCGACGTACAGGGATCTGTTGTTTTTGAAGTAGTGGAAGTCGCGACTCGCGACTAGATCGGCCACCCGCTCGGTCTTTTCCGAGTCAGGAGGAACAGCTCGGTGGGAAGGGTAGGTGGGGTGAGCGTGCCGGCCATCGCCTGAAACCTCTCGCATTCCGCCTGCGAAGCGTTCGGATCGAAACACACCGCCATGGCCTCTACCAGCGGTGGGCGGTCGGGCCGCTCGAGCGCATCCAGCCAGGGATGGCCCTGGGTCACTTGCCGGCAGGTCAGCCGGACTCGGACGGCTCCATCCAGCCAGCAAGGTCCTTCGGCCAGGCCGGCCAGGAGAGGTTGGCTCAGGAGAAGGCTTTCCCCGCTCGGGGTGATCGCCCCGAATCGCAATCTTCCTCGCTCATTACGCTGGTGCAGTACCACACCCCAGGCGTAGGCCGGCCGTTGCTGCCGATACCAGTCGAGTACTCTGACAAGCTGTTCGCGTAACGCGTCGACGACGAGTGGAGATGGCATGGTTCCGACTGGCGGAAAGGGTTACCGCATGGCCCAGAAGAGGGCTCGGTCGGATGAAAAAGTATGCAGAATATGGGCCACGAGGCGCTCAGACCCCCGATTGCTTCGCCGCTACACCGGCTCGCAATGACTACCCTGTTGGAACTCCGGCTCCCAGCCTTCCCATCCGCCCTGGCGGACCCCACCCGGAAGGGTCACATTCCGCGATCTTCATGACTAATCGCTACCCATCCTCCCACGTATTCTACCGCAAGCTGACGCGGGAGTACCCGCGCATCGTGCGGGGAGATGGCTGCTACCTCTACGACGACCGTGGGCGGCGCTACCTGGATGGCGCCGGCGGGGCGTACGTGGTCAACGTGGGACATGGCGTCGGCGAGATCGCGGAAGCGCTCGCGTGCCAGGCGAGGCGGGTTGCGTACGTCAGCGGAAGCGCGTTCACCCACGACGCGGTTGAGGAGCTCGCCGCCGAGATCGCGCAGCTTTCTCCGGGTGATCTCGACACGGTGTACCCGCTAGCCAGCGGGTCCGAAGCGGTCGAGGCGGCCCTGAAGCTGGCGCGCCAGTACTGGGTCGAGTCGAACCGGCCGGCGAAGCACACCGTGATAGCACTGGCCCCCTCGTATCACGGCAACACATTGTTGGCCCTCTCGGCCTCATCGAGGGAGCAGTACCAGACGTTCTATCGTGAGTGGCTGGTTCGGGTGGCGCGAGCGCCCGCGCCCTATCCATATCACTGCGAGTGCGGTGGCACCCCGCCGCACTGTCCCGCATGCAGCGGCGACGCCATCGAGGCAGCGATTCTGCGCGAAGGTCCTGATACCGTTGCGGCAGTGATCGCCGAGCCGGTGGGAGGCTCATCCACAGGGGCCTCAGTGCCCGCGCCGGGCTACTGGCGGCGGGTACGCGAGATCTGCAATCGACACGACGTGCTGCTGATCGCCGATGAGATACTGACCGGTGCGGGCCGCACCGGAACTTGGTCGGCATTGGAGCCGTACGGCATCGTGCCCGACATCATGGTGCTCGGCAAGGGAATCAGCGGGGGGTACGCGCCACTCTCGGCGGTGGTAGCCCCGCGCCGGCTGGTCGATGTGCTGGCACGCGGCTCCGGGGCGTTCCTCCACGCGCAGACTTTCTCCCACCACGCCACCCTGTGTGCCGCGGGGGTCGCCACCATTAGATACCTGCGGCGGCACCGGCTGATCGAACGTGCCGCGGAGATGGGTCGCGTGCTGCATCACCGCTTACAGGAGCTGCGCTCACTGCCCTGGGTGGGGGACGTGCGCGGAAGAGGACTGCTGGCCGGCATCGAGTTCGTGGAAAACAAGACGACAAGGCGTCCCTTTCCACCCTCGGCCCGCTTTGCGGAGTCGTTTGCGGCGGTGGCGCTGGATCATGGTCTTGTGGTCTGGGCCAACGCGGGGCAGCTCACCGACGGGACCGGTGACCTCGCCATGCTTGCGCCGCCGTTCGTGATCGATGAGGGACAGGTCGATGAGATGGTGACGCTCTTCGGCCGCGCGGTGGAGCACACAGCCGCACAGGTGGCTGCCCGATGACCGCCTCTCCCAAGATCACCTACACGTCTACCAGCGGAGACCTCGAAGAGTTCCACTGCCGCTTCGACGCCGCGGTTGCGGCCATCAAGCGGCAGGCCGGTGGGTCGCACGCGTTCTACGTCGGTGGCGAGCCGGTAGAGACCCGGCTGCCGCCGTTGGTCGACACGTCGCCGGTGGATACGAGCTTCGTGCTCGGCCGCTTCGCCGCGGCCTCTCCCGCTCACGTTGACGCCGCAGTCCGCAGCGCCCGCAAGGCACAGCGCGACTGGGCTCGACGGGCCTGGCCCGACCGCCTGGCGGTCCTTCGCCGGGCCGCCGCGATCATCCGGGAGAGGAAATACGAGCTGGCGGCGTTGATGAGCCTGGAAGTCGGCAAGAGCCGTCTCGAGTCGATGGGCGATGCGGAGGAGTCGGCCGACCTTATCGATTACTACTGCCAACAGGTGGAAGATGCCGACGGCTTCGTCCGCCCGATGGCTCGAATCACTCCGGTCGAGCGAAACACTGACGTGCTACGACCCTACGGCGTCTTCGCCTGCATCGCCCCGTTCAACTTTCCTCTAGCTTTATCGGCGGGAATGTCGTCGGCTGCGCTGGTGGCTGGAAACTCGGTGGTGTACAAGCCCGCGGAGGACACCCCGTGGACCGGCCTCAAGCTCTACGAGGTCTATCGCGACGCCGGCTTGCCGCCGGGGGTATTCAATCTTCTCTTTGGGCGCCGCGAAGAGATCGGGGATCCGCTCTGGCAGCATCCCGCGGTCGATGGTGTCGTATTCACCGGATCGAAGCAGGTGGGGATGCGCATTCATGCCGGGTTGAGCGGCCGATGGATCAAACCCTGCCTTCTCGAGTTGGGCGGAAAGAATGCGGCGGTGGTCCTCAGGGGAGCCGATCTCGATGCCGCCGCCGAAGGGGTCATGCGATCCGCGTTCAGTCTCCAGAATCAAAAGTGCAGCGCCACATCTCGAGTATACGTGCAGCGCGAGGTGGTCACTCCCTTTCTGGAGCGGCTGCTGGAGAGAACCCGCGCAATCGAGATCGGTGATCCCTCGGCGCGAGATGTGTTCTTCGGCCCGGTCATCAATGAACGGGCGGTGGAACGGTTCGCGCGAGCCGTAATGCGGGCGCACGAGGAAGGCACCGTGCTGCTGGGTGGATCTCGCCTGGCCGGCGGTATCTTCGACCGGGGGCACTTCGTAGCGCCCACCATCGCCACGCTGCCGCTGGGATCCTCACTCTTTGAGGAAGAGCTGTTCGTGCCATTCCTCGCCGTGGGTGAGGTTGCGGACCTGGAGCAGGCTATCGCCGAGACCAACCGCGTCGAGTACGGACTCACCGCCGGGATCTTCTCCGGCGATCCCGCCGAGATCGCTCGCTTTTTCGATGAAGTCGAGGCCGGCGTGTGTTACGCCAACAAGCGGACAGGCGCCACGACCGGCGCCTGGCCTGGGGCCCAGGCGTTCTGCGGGTGGAAAGGCTCGGGCTCCACCGGCAAAGGCGGCTGCGGACCCTACTATGTTGCCCAGTTCATGCGGGAGCGGAGCCAAACCGTGATCGAAGGTTGAGAAAGAACTTTATGGCTGGACGCGACTATCCCCGAATCATCGTTCCGCCGCCGGGGCCAAAGGCTCAGGCGATCGTTGCGCGCGACGCCGAGTGGACCTCCACCTGCTACATCAAGGAATATCCCCTGGTGGTCTCGCGGGGTCAGGGCGTCATGGTGGAAGATGTGGACGGCAATCGGTTCCTCGACTTCATGGCCGGCATTGCGGTATCGTCGACTGGGTACGCCCACCCCAAGGTCGTGACGGCGGTGCAGGAAGCCGCAGGCCGTTTCCTCCACATATGCGGGTCGGACTTCTATTACGAGGCGATGGCCGCGCTCTGCGAACGGCTCGCCCGGGTGGCCCCGGGCTCCTCGAAGAAAAGAGTGTTCCTTACCAACTCCGGTACCGAGGCGGTCGAGGCGGCCATCAAGCTGGCCCGGCATGCCACCCGGCGGACCGCCATCGTCGCCTTCCGGGGCGCGTTCCACGGCAGGAGCACCGGAGCGGTGACCCTGACGTCGAGCAAGGCGCGCCAGCATGCCGGCTTCGGGCCTCTCCTGCCCGATGTGCACCATGTCCCCTTCGCCTACCGCTACCGCTGTCAGTTCTGCGCCGAAGAGCCCCGGTGCAACCGCGGGTGTGTCGACGTGATCGAGAAGGAGTTGTTCACCCGGCACCTGGACCCCAGCGACGTGGCAGCCATCTTCGTCGAGCCGATTCAGGGTGAGGGCGGGTATATCGTACCCCCGCCGGGATACATGTCCGCGCTCCGCGAGCTCTGTGACCGGCACGGCATCCTGCTCGTGGCCGACGAGGTACAGTCCGGGGTGGGCCGCACCGGGAAGATGTTCGCCTGCGAGTTCGATGGGGTAGAGCCCGATATTCTGCTGACCGCCAAAGGGCTCGGTTCCGGCATGCCGATCGGGGCGATGATCTCCAAGGACTCGATTACGACCTGGCAGAACGGCTCGCACGGCTCGACCTTCGGGGGCAACCCAGTCTGCTGCGCTGCCGCGCTGGCTACGCTCGATTTAGTGGAGGGGGGTCTGATGGCCAACGCCGCCACGATGGGGGATCGGCTGATGGGCGGCGCCTCCCGCCTCATGCAAAAGCATCGCTGCATAGGGGACGTGCGCGGCCGGGGGCTGATGGTGGGCGTGGAGTTCGTGAAGGACCGCTCGACCCGCGAGCCCGCGTCGGAGCTGGTGCACGATCTGGTACAGCGCGCCTTTCGTCAGGGTCTCTTGCTGCTAGGGGCAGGGAAGAGCACGCTCAGATTGGCACCGCCGCTGGTGGTGGACGCTCAGGATGTGGACACGGCGCTGGACATGATCGACGCCTGCCTGGCCGAGCTCGATTGAGCGGTCGCTCTAAAGTAGTCACCATGCGTGAGGCCATCGCCACGCATGTTCATGACGGCGACACCGTCGTGATCGAAGGGTTCACTCACCTGATCTGCTTCGCCGCCGGCCACGAGATCATCCGCCAGGGCCGGCGGCGCCTGACGCTCTGCCGGCTCACACCCGATGTCATTTACGACCAGATGATCGCCGCGGGTTGCGCCCGCAAGCTGGTATTCTCGTGGGCGGGGAACCCGGGGGCCGGATCCCTGCATGCGTTCCGGCGCGCGGCGGAGGGCAGGGGCCCGCCCCTGGAGTTGGAGGAGTACTCTCACTTCGGCATGGTGGCCCGGCTCAGCGCGGGCGCGTCGCGGCTGCCGTTCTGGACCATGCGTAATTACATGGGCACCGATCTTCCGGAGGTCAATCCGGTGATCCGGACGGTGACGTGTCCCTATACCGGCGAGGTCCTCGCCACAGTCCCCGCGCTCAACCCGGACGTTACGGTGGTTCATGCCCAGCGTGCGGACGCGCAAGGGAATACCCAGGTGTGGGGACTGCTCGGGGTTCAGAAAGAGGCGGCGTTTGCTTCCAGGCGGGTGATCGTGGTGGTCGAGGAGCTGGTGGAGGAGTCGGAGATCCGGGCCGATCCAAACCGCACGATCATTCCGGGATTGATTGTAGACGCGGTCGTGGTCGAGCCATGGGGTGCGCACCCGTCCTACGCTCAGGGATATTACGACCGGGACAACGAGTTCTATATCGGCTGGGAGGCGATATCCCGCGACCCGGCGGCCCTGGCCCGTTACCTCGATGAGTTCGTTCACGGGGTGAAGGACCGACGAGGGTACGTGGAGCGATGTGGGGGGCTGGAGCGGCTCAGAGCGGCTCAGCGAGTGTGTGCCGGGGTGAACTATGGGTTCTAGGTCCACGCTCCCAGGAGAGCACCTCATCCCGAGGAAGTAAAGGCCCGAGGGACCTTTTCCGAGGTTCCGGAAACATGCCGAGTAGGTCCCTCGCTGCGCTCGGGATGAGGAGAGCAGTTGATGAGCTCATACACGCCTTCCGAAATGATGACCGCCGTCGCCGCGCGGGAGCTGGCGGACGGCGAGGTGGTCTTCGTCGGCATCGGTCTGCCGAACCTGGCGTGCAACCTTGCCCGCGAGACTCACGCACCAAACCTGGTGCTGGTCTACGAGTCAGGTGCGGTGGGTGCGGTGCCTGAGCGCCTGCCGATGTCGATCGGAGACCCCGCCCTGGTAACCGGGTCGCTCATGGTCTGCAGCATGGCGGACGTGTTCCAGTACTTCCTCCAGAATGGCCGGATCCAGGTCGGCCTGCTCGGAGGCGCCCAGATCGATCGCTATGGCAACATCAACACGACCGTCATAGGTGAATACACCCACCCGTCGGTGCGTCTTCCCGGCAGTGGAGGCGCGGCGGAGATCGCGATTCACGCGGGCCGAACCGTGGTGATCGCCCGGCTCGACCGCAGGGCCTTTCCCGAGCGGGTGGACTTCGTCACCAGCCCCGGGCATCAGGCCAAGGGACGGAGCCGGCGCGAGCTCGGCATGCCCGGCGCCGGACCCACTAAGGTGATCACAGACAAAGCCGTCCTGGAGACCAATCCGGAAAGCGGAGAGCTGGTGCTTGCCGCCCTCTACCCCGGGATCGAACCGGCGGATGTGGTGGCGGGTGTGGGCTGGACGCTGCGAAGCCAGAGCCCTCTGGCTCAAGTGAGCCCGCCGACCGAGCGCGAGCTTCACTTGATGCGCGAGGTACTAGACCCCAAGCGGTTATACCTCAAGCAATTAGCCAAGTAGCAGGAGGGCCAAAACGTGTCTAAGACCGAATGACCACAATCTCCCAAGACGCCCCCCCGCGCATCGAGCTACCCCGGGTACTCACCCTCCGGGATCTGGTGCTGTTCAACATCGTCGCCGTGCTGAGTCTCCGGTGGACCGCCACGGCGGGCGCTGCTGGCCCCAGCTCGCTCACCCTGTGGCTGCTGGCGGCGCTCTTCTTCTTCGTTCCGCAGGGACTCGCGGTCAGCTACCTGTCCGGGAGATTCCCTCAAGAGGGAGGCATCTACTTCTGGACCAAGCGCACCTTCGGCGAGGGGCATGGTTTTCTGTGCGGCTGGTGCTATTGGGTCAACAACATTCTGTACTACCCGAATCTTCTCATGTCGACAGCCGTCATCGCTACCTACGCGATTGGTCGTAGCGAGACCGGCCTGATGGATGACTGGACCTATATCCTCGTGGCCACGCTCACGGCGCTGTGGCTGGCGGTGCTGTTGAACATCGTGGGACTGAAGACCGGACGGTGGCTTCAGAATATCGGCGCCTTCGGTACCTACATCCCGGGTGCGGTGCTCATTGGCTTCGGCATCCATGCGATGCTCACCCGGGCACCGGCCACGCCGATCACGCTGGAAACGATCACGCCGCGTTTCGGCGACCTGTCGCAGCTGAACCTCTGGGCCTCCATTGCCTTCGCGTATGCGGGCCTGGAGCTGTGCGCGGTCATGGGTGACGAGATAAAGAACCCGCGCCGGACGCTGCCGCGGTCGATCTTTATTGCCGCGCCCCTGATCGCCTTCCTGTACATCGCAGGGACAGCTTCCGTTCTATGGCTGGTGCCCAGTCAGGACGTGCATATCGTCTCGGGCTTCCTGCAGGCCTTGAGTACGGCTGCCCGCGAGTCTGGCGCGTTGCTCTGGATCGTGCCGGCGGCAGCTGCCCTGTACGTGGTGGGCAACATAGGCGGGATTGGGGCGTGGCTTACCGGCCCTGCCCGGGTCGCGTTCGTCATCGGCCTCGACCGGTACTTCCCGCCGGCATTTGGCCGGGTGCATCCCCGCTGGAAGACCCCGTACGTCGCGATACTGACCCAGGCTGTCCTGGCGACGGTCTTTCTGTTGTTGTCGGTCCTGGGGAGGGGTACGACCGTAGAGAAGGCCTACCTGATCCTGCTCGACACGATGCTGCTGATCTACTTCATCCCGTTCGTCTACCTCTTTGCCTGCTATCTGATGGTGCGGCTGCGCGAGCCGGTGCCCGAGACGGGTGAGCCGAAGGGCGGCAAGACCGTGGCGGCGGTGATAGGACTAAGCGGTCTGCTGCTCACCCTGTTTGCGATGATCATCGCGACGATCCCGCCTCCCGACACGGTGGAGCCCTGGGTGTTCCGAGCCAAAGTCATCGGTGGCGCGGCGCTATTCGTGGCCATCGGCGGGGTGGTGTACTGGCGCGGGCGGCGGTGAGCTCTGCGCCCCTGCCGCCTCAAGACTTCTCAGAAGGAACATGGATGAACGTCGTAAGGATTCTGGTGCTGCTGGGGCTGCTCCCCGCCTCCACGCCGCTCCTGGCGCAGCGCGAGCCGGTGCTGCGGCAGATCAAGGTGCCTCACAGCTACTACTATCGCGAGATGTATCTCCCGCAACTTACCAGCGGGCCGAGCGCGGTGACCTGGTCACCTGACGGAAGCGAGGTGATCTACTCGATGCAGGGATCGCTCTGGCGGCAGAAGCTCGGCGGCAGCGAGGCTAGCCAGCTCACCTCGGGTCCAGGATATGCCTACCAGCCCGACTGGTCTCCCGACGGCAGGTTCGTCATATTCGCTCAATACGCCAGGGACGCTATTTCGCTTTGCCTGCTGGATCTCTCCAACGGCGTGACCCGGCAGCTGGTAGCCGACGGCTCGGTCAACGTCGAGCCGCGGTGGTCACCGGATGGTGGCAGGGTGGCCTTCGTCTCGTCGGGGTTCGAGGGGCGGTGGCACATCTTCATTGCAACGATGGGGCCCGGCGGGACGCTTGCCGGGGTCACACGAGTAACCGAAGACCGGGCCAGCGCACTTCCGCGGTACTACTATGGTGTCCACGATCAGTATCTCTCACCCAGTTGGTCGCCCGACGGACAGGATCTCATCTTCATCTCCAACCGGGCCCATATATGGGGCTCCGGAGGCTTCTGGCGCATGCCGGCACGAAGCGGGGCGGAGCCTCGCGAGCTGCGCTATGAGGAGACCACCTGGAAGGCTCGTCCCGACTGGAGCCGGGACGGCAAGCGGGTGGTGTACAGCTCCTATCTTGGCCGGCAGTGGCATCAGCTCTGGCTCATGACTCCAGATGGGGGCGACCCCTTACAGCTCACCTACGGGAAGGGCGACGCCACCGCCGCGCGCTGGTCTCCCGATGGCAAGCGGATCGCGTTCATCTCCAACGAGGAGGGCAACACCGGACTTCGTATCGTTGACGTGCCTGGCGGCAACATCGAGCGGGTGCGCGCAGAGCGCCGCGTCTATCGGGAGCCGGTTGGACGCCTCCGGCTCACCGTGATTGAGCGCAGCTCACGAGGTGCCACGCCCGCGCGGGTATCGATCGTCTCTCCTGACGGGCGGAACTTTGGCCCTGACGAGGCCTGGCGCTACGCCGATGATGGCTTCGACCGAAAACAGCGCAGCGTCGAGTACGGCTACTTCCACACCGGCGGGACGTCGGTTGTCACGGCTCCGGCCGGCCGGCTCGAGGTGGAGGTGTCCCGTGGACCGGAGTATCGGGTCGTCCGTCGCACGGTGACGCTCCCCCGCGATTCGACGGTCGCGCTCCGGATTGTCCTCGACCGGCTGGTAGACCTGCCCAAAGCCGGCTGGTTCAGTGCGGATCTCCACGTGCATATGAACTACGGCGGTACTTACCGCAACGACCCGGGCAATCTCGCGTTCCAGGCCCGCGCCGAGGACGTCCATCTGGTGGAGAACCTCATCGTCAACAAGGAGGGGCGGGTTCCCGACATCGGCTACTTCACCGGCCGGCCGGATCCGGTGTCCACGGCCACGACGCTCATCGTGCACGATCAGGAGTATCACACCAGCTTCTGGGGACATACCGGACTGCTGGGTCTCCGGCGCAACGTCATCCTGCCCGGCTATGCCGGATACGCCAATACCGCCACTGCCAGCCTCAACCCCACCAATGCGGATGTGTTCGACCGGGCACAGGCGCAGGGCGCTCTCACGGGATACGTTCATCCGTTCGACACCTACCCGGACCCTGGCGACACTACCAAACCGCTCACCCACGCGTTGCCGGTGGACGTTGCGTTGGGCAAGGTGGACTACTACGAGGCCATCGGTTTCGTGGACAACTACACGGTCACCGCCCGGGTGTGGTACCAGCTCCTGAACTGCGGATTCCGGCTCCCGGCGGGGGCCGGCACCGACGCCATGGCCAACTTTGCATCTTTGCGGGGCCCGGTCGGCATGAATCGAGTTTTTGCCAGGATCGCCGGCCCACTGACCCACCGCAACTGGCTAGCCGCTCTCAAGGCGGGCCGCACCTTTGCCACCAATGGTCCTCTGCTCGGATTCACCTTGAACGGACAGGAGTTGGGGAGCGAGCTGCCTCTGCCAGCGGGTGGAGGCGAGCTCCTTGCCCGCGTCAAGCTGAACTCGATTGTGCCGGTGGATCACCTTGAGATCGTGCGCAACGGAGAGGTGGCCGCCACCGTCCCCCTGACGGGAGACCGGACCACCGTCTCGACTACTCTACGGTTGCAGGTTACCGAGAGCGGGTGGTACCTGCTCCGCGCCCGCGGTAACGGCCCGGCGTACCCGGTGCTCGACTCCTACCCCTACGCCACCACGAGCCCGATCTATGTGACCGTGGGCGCCCAGGCGGTTCGTTCGGCGCGAGACGCCGAGTATTTCGTGGCATGGATCAAACGCCTGGAAGCAGCGGCCCAGGCGAACAAGGACTGGAACACGAACCAGGAACGGTTGAACACGCTTCGAACTCTTCGCGAGGCAAGGGCCGAGTTCGAGTCGCGCACAGTCCAGGAGGAGCGCAGGTGATAGAACTCATAGCGTTTCTGGCCGGTACCGCGATGGCCGAGGCCCCGCCGCCGAAGCCAAAGCTGGTCCTCACCATCATGATCGATCAGTTTCGGCCCGAGTACCTGCATCGGTTCCGACCGTACTTCGGCCGTGGCGGGTTCAACCTGTTGCTCCAGCGCGGAGCCAATTTTACCGGCGCGCGCTACGAGCATGGCGTGACGTCCACGTGCCCCGGCCACGCCGTCGTGCTGACCGGCAGCTATAGCAATGTGAATGGCATCATCAACAACTCATGGTACGATGCCGACGCGGGCCGCGCGGTGTATTGCGCAGCCGACAGTCTCGCGCAGGTGATCGGTAAGCAGGCGGAGGGCCGCTCTCCCCGAAATCTGATAGGATCTACCGTTGGGGACGAGCTGAAACTGTCATCCGCGGGACGGAGCCGGGTCGTTGCAGTGGCGGGAAAGGACCGGTCGGCCATCATGCTGGGCGGCCACCTGCCCGATGCCGCATACTGGACGGTAGATACCTCCGTCGTAAGCTCGACCTACTACATGAAGGAGCTGCCGGAGTGGGTGCGACGCTTCAACGCCTCCGGCGCGGCAAGTGGGTACTCCGGGAAGGTGTGGGAACGGCTGCTACCGGTCGCCCGCTATAACGCCTTCGGTCTCGATGATGTGGCGGGGGAGGAGGGTGTCGCCTCCCGGGGCAAGGTGTTTCCTCATCGCCTCGACAGCGTGGCGCCTACCTTTCCGCGTTTCGTCACCAGCCTGGAGTACTCCCCGTTTCACAACGAAGTCGTCGCCGACTTCGCGATGAGGGCGCTGGTGGAGGAAGGGCTGGGCCGCGATTCGGTCACCGATCTGCTCGCTATCAGCTTCTCCGCGCTGGACCGGGTTGGACACGCGTACGGACCGCACAGCCATGAGGTGATGGACGTTGTGATCCGGGCCGATCGGCTGCTGGAACGATTGTTTGCGTTTGTAGGTAAGCAAGTAGGACTGGCCAACACCTTAATCGTTCTGACCGCCGATCACGGGGTGAGCCCCCTCCCCGAACTGGTGGCAGCGCTCAAACCAGGGGCGGGCATGGGCGGCCGGGTAGATCCCGCCACTATTTCGGCCGCTGTTCAGGCCGGGCTGGACCGTCGGTTCGGGGCGCTGGCGGCCCCAGGGTGGATCGCCTCTCACGAACCGCCGTGGATCTATCTGAATCTTGCCGCGTTGCAGAAGCGGGGAATCCCGGTGGAGACAGCTGAGCGTGAGGCCAGGGCCGCGGTCGAGAAGGTACCCGGCGTCCACCAGGCGATAACCGCCGCCGAGCTGCGACTCTCCAGTCAGGCGCCCCAGTCACCCGCCAGCTTCAGCTTTCATTCGGCCCGCGCCGGAAACGTCTATTACGACATGAGGCCATATTGGCTGGTGGAGGCCCATCAGACCGGAGCTTCGCACGGATCTCCCTGGTCGTATGACGCGAAGGTGCCGTTGCTCTGGTTCGGTGCAGGGATCTCGCCTGGCGTGCACGCTGGCACCGTGAGCATAGCCGACATTGCGCCGACGCTTTCCGCCTTGCTTGGCATAGCTGAGCCAGGCGGATCACAGGGGCGCGTACTGGCCGAGATCTTACGGTAAGCGAGAATCCGCAGCCTCGACTACTACCGCGATGCCCTGTCCCACTCCGATGCACATCGTGGCAAGGCCGTAGCGTCCGCCGGTTCGTCGGAGCGCATGGATCAGCGTCGTCAGGATCCTGGCACCGCTCGCACCCAGCGGGTGCCCCAGCGCAATGGCGCCGCCGTAGATGTTCACCCGGGCGGGATCGAGCTCCAGCGCACGAATACATGCGAGGGACTGAACCGCAAACGCCTCGTTCAGCTCCACCAGGTCGAGCTGCCCGACGCCGAGCCCGGCCCGCTCGAGCGCCTTTCGGGTGGCGGGAATCGGGCCGAGTCCCATACAGCTTGGATCGACGCCCGCTACAGCTGTCGCAACCACGCGGACCATGGGCTCGAGTCCCAGGCTCCTCAGGGCGTTAGCGCTAACGACCGACAGCGCCGCGGCCCCGTCGTTGATACCGCTGGAGGTGCCCGCCGTAACGGTGCCGTCCCGCGTGAAGGCGGGCTTGAGCTGAGCCAGTGTTTCCAGCGTGACTCCCGGGCGCGGCGGCTCATCGCGGGAAACCGTCACCGGGCCTGACTCGCCTGGAACTTCGACCGCGATGATCTCGTCCTCAAACACTCCGTTGGCGACCGCGGCGGCAGCCCGCCGCTGACTCTCGGCGGCAAACTCATCCTGCTCCTGCCGGCTGATCCCATACATCTGTCCCACTCGTTCGGCGGTCTCTCCCAGGGAGATAGTCCACGCCTCAGGCATGCTGGGGTTGACGAAGCGCCATCCTACGGTGGTGTCGGCAACCACTGGTGGTGACCTATTCCAGGCGCGTCCACTCTTGAGCATCACCTGCGGCGCCCGGGTCATGCTCTCCACCCCGCCGGCGACGACTACATCTCCCTCGCCCGAGCGGATTGCATGGGCAGCCGAGACGACTGCCTGGAGGCCCGAGCCGCAGAGGCGGTTGACCGTCTGTCCGGGGACTTCGACCGGAAGTCCCGCGAGCAGCGCCGCCATCCGGGCCACGTTCCGGTTGTCTTCCCCGGCCTGGTTGGCACACCCCAGGATGACGTCGTCGATCCGCTCGGCCGGAATTCGACCGCGTTGAACCAATGCGCGTATGGCGGCAGCCGCTAAGTCGTCGGGGCGGAGCTCAGCCAGGGCCCCGCCCACCCGGCCCACCGGAGTGCGTACCGCGGCTGTGATGAAGGCTTCAGGCAAGGCGTTCGTCAAAACGAGTAGCGCACCCCCGCCTGGATGTAGTAGGTGCTTCGGTTGATGGACGCGTTCGAGCTCACGGCCTGGAACCGATTGATCAGCAAGTCCGGATTAAAGGTGACGATGTGCCGGGGATCCGGTTCCGCGGTGGCGGCGACGGCCACAAGGACTTCCTGGTCGAAGAACTCCCCACCACCCACCGTCTCCACCTGTCCCCAGTCGCGGTCCAGCATCCGGAGGAAATTGAAGATCTGGATCTCGAAGGCGGCGGCGCCCCGGAACACCGGCAGCTGCTGGCGCAGGGAGACATCGAGCTGATTCTGCCATGGGTTCCGGCAACTGTTGCGCTCCATGATACGGCCCCGCTGCGAGCTGAGGCAGGATTCGCCGCTGATGTACTCCTGAAAGGCGGCCTCCTGCGACGGATCCTGGAAGACATAGGGCGAGGTGGGGTCGCCGGCGCCGGCAGGGATGTAGATGGGATCGTTGGTGTTGGTGCCGTCCAGATTGAGGTCGCCCCGGCCGCTGCTCCCGCCGCTGCGCAGCGTGTACGGGGTGCCTGACTGGCCGATGTAGGTAAACGAGATATCGGTCGGGAAGCGCCAGGGAAGCGTGTACGTCAGATTCCCCACGATGCGATTCGGCCGGTCGAACCCCGAACGAGTGCGATTGTCGTCCAGGTCGGCTCCGACGAGCATGCGGCTGAAGCGCCAGTTGGAGATGGCCCGGCTCGAGGTGAAGCTCTGCACGTCGTACGCTTCGGAGTAGGTGTAACCCACCGAGGCCTGGAGACCGCTCCCGAACTCCTTCCGGAGCTGTCCGGTTAAGCTCCACGAGTATCCCGCATCGGTGTTACGCAGCTCGTAGACCCCGCCGCTGAATGAGGGACCGTACAGTGCGACGCCCCTATTCGCGACGTCGAAATACATCGGCGAGAGGGTGCCGTTGGCGTTCAGCGTGCCGGGATAGATCGTTCGGCCGGTGGCGTCGGTGCGGGCGGGTGGGAGGAGATTCCGGTTCACGATGAAGAACTGATTGATGTCTTTCGAGTACAGCCCCTCCACCGAGGCGATCACTCCATAAGGCAAGCGCCGGTCGTATGCCAGATTCGCGCGGAACACCTGCGGGAATCGGGTGTCCTCGCCGATCAGATCCACCTCCCCCAGCAATCCACCGGGAGCCACGGTCTGACCGCTGGCGCAGGCGATCGGCGGATTGTCCGGATCGGGACTGAAGGCGGGTGGCACCTGGCCGGAGACGTTCACGTCGCAGGTGAGTGCCACCAGGCCGAGCCCGTTGTTGGCGTAGGCGTTGGAGTACCAGACGAAGGCGGGCGAACCGCTGAAGACGCCAGCGCCACCGCGAAGCTGGCTCTGGCTCTGGCCGCGGAAGTCCCAGTTGAAACCGAGTCGAGGAGAAACCATCACCCCACCGCCGGGTTTGTCCTGTCCGCCGAAGTCCTCGATGACGCGTGGATCATAGTTCAAGGCCGTGGTGAAATACGGCAGGTCGAAACGGATTCCCGGATTGAGGGTAAACGAGGGAGTGAGCGCCCAGTCGTCCTGGGCGTAGAAAGCGAACTGGCCGGCCCGGAACGTGGACTCGCCTTCGTTGGAGCCGGGCAGGGCGAAACGGATCTGGTACTGCTCGACCGCGCCGGCGGTGAAGTCGGCCAGACTGTTGAATTGATATTTGCCGAATGTGTTCTGCCCGAAGAGATTGCGGACCTTGTAGCCTTCCCACCGCCCTCCCAGGGTCAGGCGATGGGCCCCAAGCGGAATGGTGAAGTTGTCCGTGATCTCGTAGATGTCCTGGTCCAGCTCGTTGGCGTGGGAGAACTCCTCGCCGCCCGCCTGAATCGTGTAGATCTGGCCCGGATTGTTCGCCTGTGGGAGATTTTGCACCACGATCACCGGCTCGCGCACGAATGGGGTGCGGGTATCGCGGATGATGTTCGCGCTGACTAGCAGCTCGTTGGCAGAGCCGTTCGCGAAATTGGTGAAGAACTGGAGCGAGGGATTGTAGGTGTTGTCGTCGAAGAAATATCCGTTGTTGCTCAACTCGATAGTGGGATTGACGACGGTGGCCGCCCGGTCGAACACATCCAGCGACGCCTTGTTGTACTGGAACTTGGCGACGAGGCGGCTGCTCTCGCCGATCAGGAAGTCGAGCCGGCCGAGGAGGTTGTTCGTGGGACGGCTGATATCCACCCGGTCGAACGTTCCAGTGGAAATCCCGAAAGCGGCGGCTGCGGCATTGTACGCCGCGACGTCGGTCGGGTTGACCACAATGGGGCCGGGCCCGCCAAAGAACGGCCCCGCGGCCGGGCGATCCTCGCTGCGCCGCTCGAAGTTGGCGAAGAAATGGATCCGATCCTTCTGAATCGGCCCGCCTAGCGAGGCGCCGAACTGCCAATTGCTGAAATCATTCTCACTCACCGGAAATCCGGTCCACCCCTCGTTCCGGTGGTACCCGAACACCGAGCCGCTGAATCGGTTGGTGCCGCTCTTGGTGACGGCATTGATGAGGGCGCCCGTGAAGTTGCCCTGCCGCACGTCATACGGGGACAACAGAACCTGGTACTCCTTCACCGCCTCGAGGCCGACTGAGCGGCCGTCGGCCTGACCGCCGGCCTGGCCGGTGCGGCCCAGCCCGAACCGATCGTTGACGGTGGCGCCGTCTACCTGGATAGTGTTGAAGCGATTGTTCTGCCCGGCGGCGGTGATGCCGCCCTCGCCTTCACGAACCTGGACCTGCGGGGTGAGCTTCACGAAGTCGGTGAAGTCGCGGTCGAGCGTAGGCAGCCTCCGGAGAAGCGTATCGCCGATGGTGGTCTGGGTGCCCTGCCGGCTGGGCGCGAAATCCGCCCCGGCGGCATCGGCCACCACGACCAGCTCATCCACTTGGACCGCCTGGCGCGCCAGCGTGGCGTCGGTTCGCACGGTCTGCGAAAGTGGCACCCGCACGCCCTCGCGAATGACCGGGCGGTGACCGATGGCCCGGATGGTCACCCGGTAGGCCCCGCCCGGGGTTAGGCCGAGCACGGTGTAGTTGCCGCGCTGGCTCACCGTGACGGTTCGGCGCAGCCCGGTCTCCGAATTCAGAACCTCCACCGTGGCGTCAGCCACCGGCGCGCCGGTACTGTCCACTACCAGCCCCGAAATACCGCCGGTTGTGACCTGCGCCTGCACTACAGGAATAGCGTACAATAGCCCCAGTCCGATGACCAGAGCGTAGCGCGTAAGCTGGGTGGACCACGAGTTCATGAGGGTCACCTCTGAATGGAAGCCGCAGAAGGGTAAGCACGCGTCGGAGAAGTAACGTCCGGGGGAGACGAGATCAAGCGAATGGACTCACAAGTTACAAGACGTTTACCGTCGCGAGGGCGCCAATCAACGAAACCGGGCCACCAAGGGGTCGTGATCGCTGGCCGTGCGCCCGGGAGGAGCGGGGAAGTCGGTGTTCAGATGCACCACTCCCAGCTCGGCGCCAGGCAGAAGCGCACTGCTGACGAAGACGTGGTCCAGGGCCTGCGAGTTCCCCTCGTAGTTGTAGGAGTACCGGTCCTCCGGTGGGACGAGAGGCATCAGAGGGTGAAGCGTCGCCGGCAGCCCGGGAAGCAGCTCGGCCAGCTCGTCGGTGAACTCGAAGGTGTTCATGTCGCCCAGCACCACGATCCGGGCCTCCGGATCGTCCGCGAGAAGGCGCGCCGCGTAGGCATGGAGGGCGCGCACCTGCGCGGCTCGCGCGGCCTCGCCGGCCTGCGCGAACGGCTGCACCGCGCCGAACACGGGTGTCGAGCCGAAACGCGAGCTTAGATGATTGTTGACCACACTGATTCTGCGTCCGAGGATATCGAACACGCCCTCCAACGGATCCCTTGAGTTCCGGAACGCCAGGCTGTCCGGGGACCCCAGGCTCGCCAGGACGGAGGGTGTGAGCGACCGGCGCGAGACCAGCCGGACGCGAGCCGGATTGTAGAGAAAGGCATTCCGGATGTTGCCGCCCGGCGCTCCACCGGGACGGCCGTCCGCGGGTGCGACATCGAAGAAGACGTACCGGGGACCGCCCGCGGCCTCGATCGCCCCGCTGAGTGCGGCGAGAGTCCCGCGCGCACTGGTGGTCCCGTCGTCCTCCTCGCCGCTGTCATCCTGGATCTCCTGGAGGGCGATGATGTCGGGTGAGGCGAGCACGCCAACGATCTGCCTTGCGAGCAAACGCCGTTGCGAGCTGTCAGAGGCCGTGGCGCTCAAGTTGAGCACGTTGTAGCTCGCTACCGTGGCGGCGTTCGAGGTTCCCATGAGAGTGGTTGCCTCCGGCGCTCGGTCCCGTGGTCCGACATCGAACGCCGCGGTCGCGGCGACCTCGTAGCTCCCGAAGTTGTAACGCACCACCCCGGTCACGTCCCCCAGGGTGTCGCCGACGCGCACCGGCGAAATCGGGCCTGGCAACAGCGCGGCATCGAGCTGAAGCTGAATCCGTTCGGGGTTCTGACTGCCGACGTTGTCGCGACCCGACTGGAGCAGAATCCCCCCTGCCCGGGTGCGCCGGCTGGCCGCCACACCGGCGCCGGCGTCCGGCAGGGTGACGATCTCGCTCTGCTCCGGACTGAATGTCTGGGTGGCGGACACGGCGACGGGACGGCGTACCGTCACCAGCATGCCTTCCAGCGACTCAAAAAAGTCGATCGCGTCGCTCTCCGGGTCGAAGTGGTTTCGCCCAACCTGATCTCTGATCCGGAGGTTCACCGGCAGCTCGTCAGGGGAGATCACCTGGCCCGTCGGGGGGAGTCTACCCTCCAGCCCGAGGATAGCAGGGCGGGGCAGCGGCCTGCCCCGGCGCAGCACCTCAACAGCGGAGACCTCGATCGTGGTGGCCGAGAGGTTGGCGGTGGCGGCTCCGCCTGGCACGAGTTCGGTCACCACGCCGGAGACCCGGACCTCGTCTCCCGGAGCGAGACCCGCCGTGCGTGCCCGTACCACTATGGCGTCGGAGGTGCTCGGATCTCCGTCCCCGGTTGGATCCTGCAGATACATCTCGCCCCGCGCTACTGCTGTTATGATCCCGTGTGACCGCACTTCCCGCCCCATGAAGGGAGACAGATGGGCTCGACCCTGGACTGCTGGGATCGGCACATCGCGACGAGGGTCCTGACTCTGCGGGATGACGGCAGAGCAGGTGTGCGTGAGCAGGAAGACCGAGATCACGAGGCGCGTTGACTGCCCCCAGTTCGGCCCGCTAAGTTGCGGCCTCGCAACGAGTCGGGACAGGTGGCCGAGCGGTTGAAGGCACCACCCTGGAAAGGTGGCATACCCGCAAGGGTATCGAGGGTTCGAATCCCTCCCTGTCCGTGAGGAGCTATTAGTCATAGCTGCTGGCTATTGGTCCCTGGCTATTGGCTCTTAAGTTACTAGCCGTAGCTGCTAGCCAATAGCTCAGAGCTAATAGCTAATTGCTAAAACCTCCACCTATATCACCGTACACAATTATTTTTGTTTAACAGCTCGGCAGGACATCATCACCCTCATTTATCCGATGCCTGCCGCCGCGATGTCCGCCAATAGCCTCCAACGGAAGTTGGGCGACGTTCGGGGTGCGTGCCGAATACGACATCGCTCGGTTGGGGTTCACGGCATTCGCTGCGGGAGAAAACCTGACCGATACTCGCTACAGCGCATCGGTACAGGTAGACAATGCCGCCGGCCGGTCGTTCGAGCCATCGGACGGCAGGGCCTTCTACCTCGAATTCAGGTGGAACCGATGACTGGACAACGCGGCTGGCTTCACATCAAGCCTCGGGCCGGCGGTTGGCTGGCAGCGGCATGTCTCTCCAGTTGGGCCTGTGGCGACTCCGGAAGTATGCGGGTCTCGCCACTGGAGGCCCCGTCAGCGGGTGCGCCGCAATCAGCCGATCCGGCGCTCGCGGTCGAGCCCGGCTCGGGGGATCTGGTGCTGGGCTGGATCGAGGGAGATGGACAGGTATGGGGTTTGTACACCGCGAGGTCCTCGGACGGGGGCGTGCACTGGTCTCCACCCGTGCACGTGGCCGGCGGGGCCGGGGCCCCGGGAGAAATACACCCGCATGGCGAGTCGTCCCCTCGTCTCGTCATCGCCCGGGAGGCCGGATGGCGCTGGTGTGGCCCAGCAGTAACACGGTCCCCGGCAGGAAGTGGCTGCGACAATGCTCCGCTTTGCGCGATCCGGTGATGGGGGACTGCACTGGTCCACGCCGGTCTCTCTCAACGACGACAGTACCGGTGCGCCGGTGAGTCATCAGTTCCACGGCGCTGCGTGGGTGGGAGACTCCGGACTGGCGGTTGCGTGGCTCGACGAGCGCGATGTAAGCGGACCGGTCGCGGCGGGCACCGACGGGCACGCTGCGCACGCGAGCGAGCCCGATGCAACCATTTATCTCACTGCGTCCAGGGACTTCGGCCGGAGCTGGAGTGCCAATCGGGTCGGCTGGAAGGCGGCCTGTCCTTGCTGCCGCGTGAGCCTGGCCCGGACCCCGGAAGGCAAAGCCGTGGCTGCATGGCGGAAGCACTTCCCCGGCAATGTGCGCGATGTGGTGGCGGCGGTGGTCTCAGAGCAGCCCACCGAACCGCACCGTGTTCATCCTGACGATTGGGCCTATGCCGGCTGCCCGCATACCGGCCCCGCTCTCGCTATCGGCGGGGATAGCTCAACTCACGTTGCCTGGTACAACGGCAAGCAGGGCGAGGTCGGCGTGTACTACACCAGGCAGACTAAGCACCCCAGTGCCGGGTCCGCGGTCGAGTTGATATCAGGACCGGCTCTCGGTGTGGCGCACCCCGCGGTGTCCGCGCTTGGCGATGGGGGCGCCCTCGCCGCGTACGATGTCTCGGCCGATGGAGTGCGATCGATCAGGATTGCCCGCGTCGGGCCCAACGGCCGTGTCGTAGGCCGTGACGTGGTGGCCGGCTCGGAGGGGGGCAAGTATCCCCAGCTGGCCATACTGGGCGATACGGCGGCAGTGGTGGCTTGGACCGCGAGCGTCGGCGAGGGGTCACAGATGCGTCTCGCTCGGCTGCAACTTCGTTGAACCCGGCGGTGGCCGCGGGGGGCGCCGAGTGGCCCGATTCGACACGCCGTGGCGGCAGCACGTGGTGCACCTCAGTTTCTGGACGATCGCCGCGATTGCCATCTTCGTCGTGATCACCGCGCCAACGAACATTGCGGAAGGAGCAGCCAAGCGCGGTACTCGCGAATTCCGGCTACCATCAGCTTAATCAACTCAGAAATCGGGCGGGAACATTGACCTAGCGACTCTATGCCTGCATGGTTCGGGCTCGAACGCTGTAATCGTCTCACGCTCCTCTTCCTACCGCCTCTCCATCTACCGCCCCTTCCGCCTTTCCACTACCTTCCCGCCCCGATGCCCTCCCGTACGCCACTTCTCGACGACCGCGCTATCGGCCGAACCCTGGCACGCATGGCCAGCGAGATCGTCGAGCGCAGCCTCGGCACCGAGGAGCTCGTTCTGGTGGGAATCCAGCGCCGGGGCGTAGAGCTGGCCGACCGGCTAAAGCGACTGATCGATGGAGCCGAAGGCTCTAATCTCGCCGCTGGCAAGCTCGACATTACCCTCTACCGGGACGACCTTCAGACCATCGGCCCCCGCCCCGTGGTGGGGGAGACCCGACTGCCGAACGTGGACGGGAAGACCGTGGTCATCGTGGACGACGTGCTCTACACCGGCCGCACCGTCCGCGCCGCCCTCGATGAGTTCGCCGACTTTGGGCGGCCGCGCCGCATACTCCTCTGCGTCCTCATCGACCGGGGGGGCCGTGAGCTCCCAATCCAGGCAGATATTGTTGGCACCAGCGTGAGCACGGGCCCCCAGGACCGGGTGGACGTTTTCGTCTCCGAGCTTGACGGGCGAGACGCCGTCGAGCTGGTGAGGGGAAAGTGAAAATGACCTTCCCTGCACAATGTCATCCTGAGGGAGCGCAGCGACCGAAGGATCTCAGGCTCGATTGGTTTGAGATCCTTCGCTTCGCTCAGGATGACAACGGGGGAGTCGCTCGGGATAACAGCCGGAGTCAACCATGAGCACGCCCACACTCGGCAAGGACCTCGTCGGGCTCGAGCCGCTGACCGCGGAGCAGATCCAGCTCATTCTCGACACAGCCGAGCCGTTCAAGGAAGTCAGCGAGCGGGCAATCAAGAAGGTGCCGGCACTCCGGGGCAAGACGATCGTCAATCTGTTTTTCGAGGCGTCCACCCGCACCCGCATCTCGTTCGAGTTTGCCGAGAAGAGACTCTCAGCCGATACCGTGAACGTCACGGCGGCGGGCTCTTCGGTGAGCAAAGGCGAGACCCTGGTGGACACGGCCAAGAATCTCGAGGCGATGCGGATCGACATGGTGGTGATCCGCCACGGCGCGTCCGGCGCCGCCCAGTTTCTGGGACAGCGCATCCGCTCGAACGTGATCAACGCCGGCGACGGCAAGCACGAACATCCCACCCAGGGCCTTCTCGACATCCTCACGCTGCGCGACCGGTTCAAGCGGGTCAAAGGACTGAAGATCGCCATCTGCGGCGACATCCTTCACAGCCGGGTGGCCCGCAGCAACATCTGGGGTCTCACCAAGCTGGGCGCGGAAGTGGGCGTTTGCGGTCCGGCGTCGCTGCTCCCGCGGAGGGTGGAGCAGCTCGGCGTCACCATCCTCCCCCGCATCGAGGACGCGATTCAGTGGGCCGATGCTCTGAACGTGCTTCGGCTCCAACTCGAGCGCATGGAGGCGGGGTTTTTCCCCTCGCTTCGCGAATACAACCGGGTCTTCGGCGTCACCAACGAGCGTCTCGCCCGCGCACCGAAAGATCTTCTCATCCTGCATCCGGGCCCGATGAATCGTGGCGTCGAGATTGATAGCGACGTCGCCGACGGTCCCCATAGCGTCATCCTCCCTCAGGTAACTAACGGCGTGGCGGTGCGCATGGCGGTGCTGTATCTCCTCGCCGGCGGGTCGCCGGACTGGGCTCATAGCGGCGGCGACGAGCGGTGAAGCCGATTTTGATCAGGGGCGGCCGGGTGATCGATCCGTCGCGGAACACCGATGGTGTAGCCGACGTGTATCTGGAGGGAGGCAAGGTTGCCGCGGTAGGCCGCGATATCGGCCGTCCCGACGACGCGATGGTGCTCGATGCCGCGGGAAAGATCGTCACGCCGGGACTCATCGACGTCCATGTGCACCTGCGCGAGCCGGGCCAGGAGGAGCTGGAGACCGTGGCGACTGGAGCCATGGCCGCTGCCGCGGGTGGCTTCAGCGCGGTGTGCGCCATGCCGAACACCGACCCGGTCACCGATAACCAGGCCGCCATCGGCTTCATCGTGAGCCAGGCGCAGCGTGCCGGCAAGGCGCGAGTCTATCCCATCGGCGCCATTTCTCTGGGTCAAAAGGGCCAGCAGCTGGCCGAGTTTGGAGAGCTGGTCGGGGCGGGGGCCGTGGCGGTAAGTGACGACGGCAAGCCGGTGGTCTCCAGCCATCTCATGCGCACCGCGCTCGAGTACGCCCGCACCTTCGGCATTCCCGTTGCGGATCACTGTGAGGATCCTACCCTGGCGGCCGGGGGAGCCATGCACGAGGGGATCGTCTCCACCCGGCTCGGTCTCAAGGGAATACCGGCCGCGGCCGAGGAGATCATGGTGGCGCGCGACATCCTGCTGGCGGAGCACACCGGTGGCCACATCCACCTGTGTCATATGTCGACCCGGGGATCGGTCGAGCTGATCCGCCGAGGCAAGGAGAAAGGAATCCGAGTTACGGCGGAGGCCTGTCCCCATCATTTCACGCTGACGCACGAGCGTTGCGAGGGTTACGACACCAACGCCAAGATGAACCCGCCGCTGCGGGAGCCGGAGGACCGCGAGGCAATCCGGCAGGCACTCCGCGACGGCACCATCGACGCCATCTGCACCGATCACGCTCCGCACCACTACGACGCCAAGGAGCGGGAGTTTGACGACGCGCCCAACGGGATCATCGGGCTGGAGACGGCACTCGGGCTGGCCATCAGCGAGCTGGTCGAGCCCGGTCTCCTGAGCCTGGGAGACCTGGTCAACCGGATGAGCGCCGCGCCTTCCAGGATATTCCATCTTCCCGGGGGAACCCTCGCGCCCGGCTCTCCCGCCGACGTGCTGATTGCCGATCCGAAGGCACGCTGGGTGGTCACTCCCGGCCAGTTCTTCTCCAAGAGCCGGAACACTCCCTTCGCGGGACGCGAGCTGACCGGCCGGGCCGAGGTGACGATCGTCAGGGGGCAGGTGGTGTTCGAGCGGCGCTAGGGGCAGTGCCGAAGCAGAGGCTGTTGGGAGGCGACGAGCGAATTAGATTTGCAGCAGAGGATCGCGGGCCGGATTGACGCCTTAGAGCGCATGAGAGGAACCCCTTCCCATGGCCAACACGGATACTGAAGCGACAATCGAGGCGCTGCTCGAGGAACGCTCGAAGTACGAGGAGTGGCTTCTTCGTCTCGATACCTCGGGCGACAAGGCCCCTCCCGCGGTTCGTCAGCGGGTGCGCGGCGACTATGAAGCCCGTCTCGAGTCTGTCATGGAGCAGCTCAGGGGGCGCGGGGCAACCATTGCGGAGGAGCTGGAGCGGCAGCACGCCTCGCAGGCGGAGCTCGACCGCGAGCGGCGCAACGCGGAAGAGGCGCTGGCCGAGGCCGAGGTGCGACACACCGTCGGAGAGTACACCGAAGAGGAGTGGCGCAAGCTCAACGAGCAGAGCCGCAAGGGCATCGAACAGCTTCGCACCAGGCTGCGGTCGATCGGGGCCGAGATCACCAGACTGAACGAGGTCCAGGCTCTTATTACGTCCCCGCGCGGCGGCACCGCCGCCCCACCACCTCCGCCCCCGGCTCCTCCCCCGCGTACTCCCCGGCCGGAGATGATCGAGCAGTCTCCGTTCGTCACCCACCTCGCGGAGGAACCAAATCTCTCGCCGCCTTCGAAGGCGGCTCCCGAGTCCGCACCGGTAGACGAGCTGGCCTTTCTTAAGTCGGTGTCGGACGATGAGCCTGCCAGATCGCCTCCGCGTCGTCCGAGCAATCCCGGCATACCGGCGGCCACTGTCACTGCCCCTCGCGCGCCGGAGCCGGTGGCCCCTCCTCCCGCTCCCACCCCGAGCAAGGCGGCATCGGGGGTTGCCAAGACGCTCAAGTGCGGGGAGTGCGGCACGCTGAACCGGCCCACTGAGTGGTACTGCGAACGCTGTGGAGCGGAGCTGGCGGGAGTCTAAAAAACCGTAAGCGGTGAACGGTGAGCGGGAAAAGCAGAAGGGGCGGCCTGTGCAGCGGCGCCCCTTTTTGTGACAAATAGCTTTAGTTGAATCTTGTAATCGGTTCTCAAATAATGACACTCATGTTACCGCTTACCGCTTACTTCCTCCCGGCAACCAGCTTTGCCAGCCGGCTCTTTTGCCGTGCCGCTGCGTTCTTGTGTACGATGTTCTTCTGGGCGGCGCGATCCAACAGCTTGACGGCTTCAGCGTAAGCGGTGGCCGCCTCGGCGCCGGTAGTGGCGCGGACCTTCCTGAGCGCGGTACGGAGGGCGCTCCGGTGCGTGCGGTTCTGAACGGTGCGGGCGCGACCTTGGCGCATGCGCTTGGCGGCTGACTTAATACGGGGCACGGCAACCTCGGAACGGAGAAGATCGGTCCGGAAAGGTCCGGAGTAGAGCGGCGAAAAGTAGGCTCCCAACCCCGCAAGGTCAAGCGGCAGGCCGTTTTGACTTGGCCTTGTGGCCCGTTTAACCTTCGGCGCTCCCCAACTCGAGGCAGTCTCCTCTGGATCGACAAATCGGCGATTTCGTACTGGCCTTTCCGATGCTGGTATTCGCCATGTGCGCACACGAATATGCCCACGCGGCAACCGCACTTCAGCAGGGAGATGACACGGCGTACCGACTGGGCCGGGTCACACTCAATCCGCTGCCACACATCGACCCCTGGATGAGCATCCTGATGCCCGCGATCATCTGGTTCGCCTCCAGTGGCTCATACACGTTCGGGGGGGCCAAGCCGGTCCCGGTGGACTCGCGCAAGTTCAAACACTATGTAAAGGGAGACTTGCTCGTTTCAGTGGCGGGCGTTGCCACCAATCTGATGCTGGCACTGACCTGCTCATTTTTATTCGTAGTGCTTGGGCTGCTTGCCGCCTCAGTTCCGGCGGCGGTTCCGGTGCTCGACACTGCACAGCGCATGATGGTCTACGGAATCTGGCTCAACCTGGTGCTCTGTTTCTTCAACCTGATTCCGGTGCCTCCGTTGGACGGGTCACATTTGCTTTACCATGCGCTTCCTCCGGGCGCGGGCAACTGGTACCGCAAGATGCAGCAGTTCGGCTACCTGCCGCTCTTTATCCTCCTGTTCTTGTTTCCTCCGGTGGTAGCGGTACTGCTGACACCCGCCTACGCGATCCGCAATGCGCTGTTGCGCGTCATCCTCCCGTTCCATGTGGGCGATGGGTGGAACATCTTTCAGTCATGACCGCAATCGAGCCCATGGTCCTGGCCGAGGCTCCCACCAGCGCGCTGGGGGCAGGGGCGGGCTTCGTGGTCGAGCTGGAGGCGTTTTCCGGCCCGCTCGACCTTCTGCTGCATCTCCTGCGCGAGGAGCAGCTGGAGATAGCCGATATTTCCATCGCCCGGATCGCCGATCAATTTCTGCAGGCGGTTCACGAGTTGGGTCTCAACCAGGCGGCGGACTATCTCGACATGGCGAGTCGCCTGGTGCGGCTCAAGGCGCAGATGCTGTTGCCCCGGCATACCGAGGACGATGCCTGGGAGGATCCGCGGGCGGAGTTGGTGCGGCGCCTTCTGGAGTACCAGCAGATTCGGGAGGTGGCGGTCTGGCTGGGACGTTCCGCGGAGCGGCGGGCGGAGCAATTCGCCCGGGGCTACCTGCCGCCACCACCGGCGTTGCCACCGCCGCCGCTCACGCTGAGCCTGATCGACATGCTCTCCGCGATCGATCGGGTGATTGCCGCAATTCCTTCGCCGGTCCTGCACAAGGTTGTCGCCCGGCCCCTCGATGTCGAGTCGGCTACCCGCCGCATCGAAGACCTGCTCGCGGAACGGGAACAGATCCCCTGGCTGGACGCTCTCGGATCAAGCGCCACGATCGTCGACGTGCTCTCCACGCTGTTGGCCCTGCTGGAGCTGGCCAAACGTGGAACTCTCCGACTGCTCCAACCCACTCCCTTTTCACCGATGGTGATTGCTCGTGAGTCCTCTCGCTCAGCTGCTTGAGGCGGCGCTGTTCTCCGCCTGCCGGCCGCTGACGGCGGAAGAGTTGGCCGTTCTCGATGCCGATTCCAGCCCCGCCGAGGTGAGAGTGGCTCTCGAGCAGCTCCGCGAACACTACGACTTCAATCAGCACGGGGTCGAGCTGGTGGAGATGGCTGGCGGCTACCAGATACTGACCCGCCCGGTACACGCTGCCGCCATCGAGAGGGCGCAGTTCTCCGTTCGGACACCGAAGCTCACGGCCGCGACGCTGGAGACCCTGGCAGTGATTGCCTACCGGCAGCCGGTGGGCCGGCTGGAGATCGAGGAGATTCGCGGGGTCTCCGCCGGGGGGGTGCTTCGCTCACTCCAGGAACGAGGGCTCATCGAGGTGGTGGGCCGCAGCGAGGCGCTCGGGCGGCCGCTTCTCTACGGCACGGCGCCCCTCTTCCTGGAGTTGCTGGGCCTGCGGGACCTGACCGATCTGCCGAAGGCCGAGGAGCTCACCATCGCCTTGCGGCCGCACCGCGCCACCTCCGAGGGGGCCGACGATGCCGCGGTGTACGTCGAGGCGGAATCATGACCGAGATGCGGCTGCAGCGGGCTCTTGCCCGGGCTGGGGTGGCCTCGCGGCGCGCGGCCGAGAAGCTGATCGAGGAAGGCCAGGTCAAGGTGGACGGAAAGCCCGCCGTCCTGGGCATGAAGGTCGACCCGGAGCGTCAGCGGATCACCGTCGGCAGGAAGCCGGTCAAGGTGCAGGAGCGCAGATGGCTGGCCTTTCATAAGCCACTCGGAGTGGTCACCACCGCCAAGGATGAAGAAGGCCGCCGGACTGTGCTCGATTTCATTCCCAACTCGGCTGCGCTTACCTACGTGGGCCGGCTGGACGTGATGACCACGGGACTGCTCATTCTCACCACCGACGGCGAAGCCGTGCACCGTCTCACCCACCCGCGCTACCGGATCCCCCGGCGGTACACGGCGCTGGTTCACGGGCGGCCAACCGGCGAGATAGCAGTGGCGAGCCGTGAGAAAATCATTATCGACGGCCGGCCGGTGGCGCCGACCGAGGTGAAGGTGCGGCCGGGCAAGGACGGGCGCAGCATCCTGGATCTCACGCTGGAAGAGGGACGGAACCGGATCGTTCGTCGCTGGTGTGAGGCGATGGGGCTCAAGGT